>Ga0299915_10000070_pt1 | contig 70001 bp, 61 predicted proteins | sample RVTome_13_FD_200263 | JGI IMG/M metagenome (GOLD analysis project Ga0299915, IMG submission 200263) | Soil microbial communities from uranium-contaminated site in the Upper Colorado River Basin, Wyoming, United States - RVT92D227 (version 2) ...
AAAATCCGTACCCTGGAAGATAATCATAATCTAACACAAATTCAAGATACAAGGGGGGAAAAGAAGGGGGGTTGGAATAAGCTATTCTTTGCGTCCTTTGCGCCTCTGCGTGAGATTCTTATACGGTTGGGAGCAATATTATCCTAAAGGTCCCGACGACCCCGACCACACCGTGCTTCGCCTGTACCCCATCTACGCCCAAGGCTGGCACGGCTTTCAGCGCTTTGAGTTTGATATATGATAATTACAAATTTTGAGGTCAATCTAAATGAATCAAATTGAACCGAATCCGTTTGTGCCCAAAGCGGGAATTGAACCGCGCAAATTCGTAGGGCGCGATGAACAAATAGACATATTCAACAGCATCGTCAATTCTGCAATCAACAACAGGCGATACGAACACTGTCTGATATTGGGTGAGTGGGGAATAGGAAAAACGGCACTATTAAGAGAATTCAAGAAAATAGCTCAATCTCGAAAGCTGCTTGCTTCATTTGTGACAATTCGTGAATTCCAGGAAAGGGACACATTCTTTTCAGCAACTCAGCATTTAGCCACGCAAATACCAAAGAGCTTACCAGTAAAGCCAGGGACATTAAAGAACCTTAAGAAATACCTGGATGGTATTGGTTTTACACTTCCGGTGATTGGAGGTGGGGTAAAATTACCCGACAAGAAAGAAGTCTCAGGTGATCCGCAAGTCATACTTTTGGATATTTTGCAGAGGCTGTGGAAGGAAGTGAAGAACAACACGGAAGTCTTGCTAATATTATTGGATGACGTGCAGAACTATAAACCTATTTCTGGCTACTTGACCATTCTCAAGAATGTCCTTAGCGACGAATCAATTGTGAAAGAAACTGGTTTTCTTTTTGTGCTATTCAGTACTACGAAGGACTGGTCGGAATTTTTGACTAAGCATCACCCTATAGGACGTTACTTTACCCCTATTATGAAGTTAGGTCATTTGAGCCATGAACAGACGATGCAGTTCTTGGATGAGACGTTAGCGTCAACCGGTGTTCAGTTTGACGAAGACATTAAGGAAAAGGTCTATGAATATAGCGGTGGTCATCCCTTTGAATTACAGGTGTTGTGTAGTTATCTATATGACAATCAGATAGGAGGCAAAGTAACCGGTGATGTTTGGGATACTTCATTGGGAATGACAATTACACAAATGAGCGATGTTCTGTTGGATTCCCTCTATGAATCTGCCAGCTTGACAGAAAGGGCGATTTTAAAGGGATTTGCTGAAGATTCTGGCGATTTCCGAAGCAAGGAAATTGATATAGACACTAAGTTACTCAGCAGCGAAGAAGTCAGTATGTATCTAAACCGATTAGCGGAAAAGGGATTATTGACGCGGAAAAGCAGAGGTCTTTATGCTTTTCCAGACCGGCTATTTAGAGAATACTGTGCCAGGTATCTTTGATATGAATTTTACAAATTTTACAAAAATGGCTTGATTTTGTAAAATTTGTCTTTTTCTTTGATAAGCATATAGGTCGGGTTCCTCGTCAACCCAACAAAAACCTCCCCCCCGGTATCCGGGGGGGAATTAAAGGGGGGTAGAGCAAATGGTGGCATGGGCATCCTGCCCATGTAAACTTGCAAACTTGACATCCTTGTCCGCCTATGGCGGAATGCGGGGGGGAATCAAAGGGGGGGACTTTTTGACTTTGCAACTTTCTAACTTTCAAACTTCTTGGATGGAATTCCGACGACTCCGACCACACCGTGCTTCGGATGACCTCCGCTGGCAGACGCCCTCGTCTGCCAGAAACCGTCACACGGGGGCGTGTAACGGCGGATAAAGAACAGGGTGCTGCGGATGTATCCCAAGTATGCCCGGGGGTGGTATGGGTTTCGGAAGTTTGAGTTTGATATAAAGTAATCGCAATGTCGAATTAGAAAAGATATGAATGATTTCCTAAAAAAATTTGAATTTGTGGCTTTCGATACAGAAACCACTGGATTATCTGCTGTATGTAACAGAATCGTAGAAATAGGAGCAGTAAAATTCAACTTAGATGGTTCCACAATAGAGACTTTTCAATCCTTGGTTAATCCTGAACGACTTATTCCTGAAAGCGTTACAGCAATTCACGGTATAGACGATGAAATGGTTAAAGATGCTGAAACTATCAAGCCAGTATTGAAAAGATTCATTACTTTTTGTGGCGAGAATTCAATATTAATAGCTCATAATGCGAAATTTGATATTTCTTTTATTGGCTATGAATTGGGTAGAACAGGGATGAATTTTGGAAAGAATCCAGTGGTTGATACCATTAGAATATATCGAAGACTTCACCCTGGATTGCAATCGTACAGCCTTGATTCTCTCATCTATGAATTTGAAATTGCTACCCGCCAAGAGCATAGAGCACTTGAAGATGCAGAAATGGTTCAAGAATTATTCTTGAACGTAAGAGAAAAGTTTTTAGCCATCAATAGTCTGACGCAATTCGAGAGCTCATATGGATTTTCATATATAAAGGCTCAAGAAATTCCAATTGTAAATTTGCCTGTGGAATATTATCCAATTGCTCAAGCAATGAAAGATGAGATTTGGGTTGAATTAATCTACCAAAGCAATGGGAAGGAACCAAGTAACCGCAAAGTGTTACCCGTCGACCTGTATGCAGTGGGTTATTCCATTTATATGGATGCGTTTTGCGAAATAAGACAAGAAGTACGGACATTTCGTTTAGACAGAATATTGAGGTTTAAAGTTCTAACTTAGAAACATTGACGTGTTGCAAGGTGTCCTCACCCTGCAGCACGAGAAAACTCAAGGAGGATTTTATGGACAAGAAGAATTGGGTTCTGATTATCGGTGCAATCATCACTGTAATCATGCTTCTTTTCCCGCCCTTCCAATTTCAGGGCGAATCCGGCGTCGTTTTGAATAAGGGATACCACCTTATTTTCTCCCCACCTCAAATCAATCGGGTGGCTTACGGGACGGTTAATGTGGGAACGTTAGCCATTCAATTGGTCGTGATCTGGGTAATCTGTGGCGGTATCTACTTTCTGTGGAAAAAATAGATTAAGGGCTATTAAACAAAGGAAGTATCTTCAATGTGCCTCAGGGTGTGCTCACCCTGCACCACAAAAAAAGAGAAAGGGGACTAGTCATGGGTAAACCGAGGAAAATCCATAAGTACTGCTTTAAAGTGGGAAACAAGATTGTCCATCGTGGCATCACGGATAATCTTGAGCGAAGAGAAGGAGAACATAAGCAAAGATGGCCAAAAGGGCATATCAAACAGGTTGGCAGACGCACAACAGACGAAGCAGCCAGAGAATGGGAAAAGGAACAGGGTGCCAGTTAATAAAATGGTGCAGGATGGAGACACCATGCACCACTAATTAGGGAGGCAATATGAACCCGTCGGAACTGCATTCGCATACGATATCGAGAGAGCTTGAGGTTATCAACACAAATTTTCGGATGTTCATGAAAGATTTTCCAAGCCTGTACCAGGCGGCAGAAATGGTCAACGGAATGTATGTTGACCTAATCTATGACAAGCTTTTCTCTGGTCAACCTTCTTCCTGGAAAACTAGCGCGATGCTAATGCTTCATGGTGCACACCAGAGTTGGGTAGTATCCTATTTGATGACTGCTGGTTGTCATAACGACATTGGACTGATGGCGGCGAGGCGTGCAATCGAATTCACGTGTTATATTAGCAAAGTCCATAGAAATGATAATAGAGCCGGCCTGTGGTTCGAAGCACAGAAATACCTGTGGACACAGAATGAGGATGCCTTGCAGCTCAGAAAAGAATTCGGATGCTTTTCTATTCCATCAGCCTATTTCGGTGAGAATTATAGACACCTCAGGCACTTATTGGTTTTTCACGACTTTTCATCAGAGTTTGGTGTCCACGCGAACTATGGCACTTTGATTCATAAGTTCCATGAGGATAAAAATGGTACATTGACTTTCACTATGCAAGACATTAAAAACGGGATAGGAAATGTACGATCACTTGGTATAATAATTTTACTAGGTCATAAGATATTGAATTCGGTCGTCACGGTTCTGAAGGAGGAAATCAAAGACTTCGATAATGTTCAATCTAATCTGACTAACTTAAGGTCTATGATTCGAAGAGCCAAACTGGAGGTAGGTGAAGTAGAATTTCGCGGCAATATTCCTCGACCCATTCTTGAGGCTTTGGATAGTGACGAAAATCCTGACTTTGATAAGCGGTTTGAGGACTTGCGCGAGAGATATCCAAGGAAAACTTAAATAGAAAATTACTGGAGACAAGATGAGTAAACAAATGTTAGAAATTCGATGGCATGGGAGAGGCGGGCAAGGCGCTGTTACCGCGTCCAAAGTCCTCGCCGAAGCCGCGATGGCGGAAGGCAAACAAATCCAAGCCTTCCCCGAATACGGCTCCGAACGCCAAGGCGCACCTATCAAAGCCTTCACCCGTATCTCCGACCATCGCATCACCGTCCATTCCCAGGTCACCAACCCCGAAGTGGTGGTGGTCCTGGACCCGTCATTGCTGGGACTGGTGGACGTGACCGAAGGCATGCCCAGTCAAGGCATCCTGGTCATCAATACCGACGAAGACCCTAAAAGCATCCGCGATAAAATGAAACTTGTCGGACGAAAGGTGTTCACGGTGGACGCTACCGGAATCAGTATCAAACATCTGGGGAAAGCCATCCCCAATACCCCGATGATCGGAGCGTTGGTCAAGGCGATTTCCGAACAGATGCCTTTGAATATCGACCATATTGCGGCGGATTTTGAGAAGAAATTCACGGGGAAGTTCCATCCCGATATTGTGAAAGGCAATGTGGAGTCCATCAGAGAGGCGCATGAGAGCGTAAGAGGGGAGAAATGAGATTGCTTCGCCGCCGGCGTCATTGCGAACGAAGTGTGGCAATCTTGGGCGGCTCGCGATGACAGACGACATCGGAAACCCCCCTTCTTTTCCCCCCTGCAATAGCAGGGGGGAAAACTGGATCCCGCATCAAGTGCGGGATGACACAGTGGGGGTGAAAGGGAACGTGGAGTCCATAAAGGAAGCTCACGAGAGCGTAAAAGGGGAGAAATGACAGGGGCACGTGTGAAAGTGTGAAGGTGTGAAAGGAGAACGATAGCATTCGTGGCATGGGCATCCTGCCCATGCGCACGGGCTGGAAGCCCGTGCCACAAATTGACCCCCCTTTTGTTCCCCCCTGCAGATAGCAGGGGGGAAAAGAAATAAAAACAGAGGTTGAAACATGAAGAAAAATTATCTGGAAGTCCCTTACCAAGAACTTCCGATGGGCATTCTGATCCCGGAAGCGGGCAGCGCCGCTGAATACGATACCGGCAGTTGGTCGGCGTTCTACGCCAAATTTTGGCCCGAGCGATGTATCCAGTGTTTCATTTGCTGGATCGTCTGTCCGGATTCGGCGATTATCGTGAAAGATGGTCAAGTGGTCGGCGTGGATTTGATGCACTGCAAAGGATGCGGAATCTGTCCGGCGGAATGCCCGCCTAAAGCGAATGCCTTGACCTACGAACGGAAAGAGCAATCTGTCGTGTAACTGGAGATAAATAATGTCCCAATTGTTAGCATTAACGGGGAATGAGGCGGTGGCGTACGCCATGAAGCAGATCAATCCTGACGTGTGCGCCGTCTATCCCATTACCCCTCAAACCTCTATGATGCAGAAGTTCGCGGATTTCGTGGCGGACGGCGAAGTGGACACCGAATTGGTGCTGGTGGAATCGGAACACAGCGCCATGTCGGCGACCATGTCTGCTGCTGCTGCGGGCGCTCGTTCTATGACGGCGACGTCAGCCTGCGGACTGGCGCTCATGTGGGAGATTCTGTACATTGTGTCTGCAGCGCGGCTGCCGATCGTGATGCCGGTGGTCAACCGCGCGCTTTCAGGACCTATCAACATCCAGGGCGACCATTCCGACACCATGGGCGCTCGGGATGCCGGCTGGATCCATCTGCATTCGGAATGCGCTCAGGAAGCGTACGAGAACACTCTGCAGGCGATCCGGATCGCAGAACATCCCGACGTCCTAACGCCGGTGATGGTTTGCCTGGACGGGTTCATCATCTCTCATGGCGTGGAGAATGTGAACATCTACGAAGATGAAGACGTCAAGAAGTTCATACGCGAATATCGACCTCGGTATTCGCTTCTTGATCGGAACCACCCGATGACATTCGGTCCGATGACGTTCTCCGATTCCTACTTTGAGCATAAGATATCGCAAATGCAGGGGATTAACGCCTCACCCAAGGTGGTTTTGGAGGTGGGGAAGGAATTCAAGCAGACATTCGGCGGCAATCAATGCTATGACTTCTTCGAAGCATATCGGATGGAGGATGCGGAAATCGCAGTAGTCGTATTGGGTTCGACCGCGGGCGCCACCAGGGAAGTGGTCAATGACCTCAGAAGTGAGGGGGTGGCTGCCGGATTCGTGAAATTGCGGATGTTCCGTCCGTTCCCGTCGGAAGAACTCGCGAAAGTGCTCCTGCCCTTGAAAGCGGTGGCAGTGCTGGATCGCAGCATTGCCTATGGCGGCGATGGCGGACCGGTGCACATCGAAATCCGCAGCGCGTTGTTCGGCAAGCCCAATCCCCCTGAAGTCGTCAGCTACATCTACGGTCTGGGCGGCAAGCCCTGCGACAACGAACACGTCCGGGTGGCGTTCGAAGACCTGAAGCAAATCGCTGCCACCGGCAAGGCCAAACAGCGTCATGGATATTTGAATCTTAGAAGTTGATCACAAGGAGTTGACTCATGATAAAGTTGAAAGAATTGGCAGCGGGCGGCGACCTCATGTCCCCGGGGCACCGGCTGTGTCCGGGTTGCGGAGTCCCGCCGGTGATGAGACTGGCGGTCAATGTCGCCAACCATCTCGGGTATTTCCCGGTGATCGGCATTGCCACCGGTTGTCTGGAAGTGTCCAGCACGATTTTCCCATATACCGCCTGGCGGTGCTCATTCATACACAGCGCCTTTGAAAACGCCGGCGCAACCGTTTCCGGTGTGGAAGCCGCTTATCGGAGCTTGACGCGCAAAGGCAAGATCAATGACAAAGTCTGCTTCATCGCAGTCGGCGGCGACGGAGGCACGTACGACATCGGATTGCAGTCGTTGTCCGGCGCCATGGAACGCGGTCACAACATGGTGTACATCTGCTATGACAACGAGGCATACCAAAACACCGGCAACCAGCGGAGTTCGTCCACACCCATGGGATCGAACACCACAACCACACCGGTGGGAAAGGTCAGCTACGGACGAAAAGGGCAACGGAAGGACTTGACCTATATCATGGCGGCTCACCATATCCCATACGTGGCGCAAGGATCGATGGCGAAATACAACGATCTGATGAAGAAACTTGAGACCGCTATCTCCACCGAAGGACCGTGTTTCTTGAACGTGCTGACGCCGTGTGTGCCGGGGTGGAAATACGATTCGGCGAAAACCATTGAATACAATCGCCTGGCGCTGGAAACCTGTTTCTGGCCCCATTACGAGGTCATCGACGGCAAGTGGGTGCTGAATTACAAACCCAAGGAAAAGCTGCCGGTGGAGAAATTCCTGGAAGGGCAGGGGCGGTTCCGGCATTTGTTCCGACCCAATTTCCGCTATGTGATCGATGAACTCCAGGCGGAAGTGGATCGGCGATGGGGAGAATTACAGGTGCGGTGTCAGTAAAGCGGATCATAAGGGTGCTGTCAGATGACCCGTTGAATTGTGCTGTCATGCGCCCTCGCTTGACAGCACCCTTGTGCGGTAGGGTGTCCTCGCCCTACCGCAATACCGTCATCTCTTGGAAGTCTGTAGGTCGGGTTACTCCGAAACCCGACATTCGTTCCTACTCTCAGGAGAGTCATGTGATAACCCGCATGCCATGCCTGCCATGCATTATCGATGACATGGTCGGCGCTTTGGAGCTTATGGGCGTCGATGAGGGATTGCAGCTCGAAATCACCAAGCGTTGCCTGGAATTTCTCCGAGACGAATTTCGATGCGGGAAGTTACCATCCTACTACATCACAGAAGTCCATCGCGAAATCAAGCGGGGCACTGGCAATCCCATTCCGTTCAAGGATCTTCGGGACGCCTGCAATCGAGTGGGGATCCAGTTGGCGACTCGGTTGAAAGAACGCCTGGACACATTGCCCGACAAAGACCGATTCGTGGAAGCCGTCAAGTGGGCGGTGGTGGCGAATCACCTGGACTTTCGAACCGTGGGAACCGGTTATGGCTTCGCCCCCAGCCAAATTGAGGACATGCTCAAAACAAAGCTGGATGCGGGATTCCCTGTCAATGACGTGGAGAGGATCTACGAATTGTGCCGCGGCAGCGCCAGGGTCCTGTATATTCCGGACAATGTAGGCGAGCTGGCATTCGACAAACTGGTGGTGGGAATTCTGAAGAACTTCGGCGCCGAAGTCGTGGTGCCGCTGCGAGGCGGTCCCATCACCAGCGACGCCACATTGGAAGACGGAAAGGTGATCGGGATCGCCGATGTTGCCTCCAGGGTAATTCTGGCAGGTCCAGACACCCTGGGAATTAGCTGGCGTGAGAAAAGTGCGGATCTAACGGAAGCGATCAATTGGGCAGAATTGGTTATCACCAAGGGTCAAGCCAACTTCTACACCATGTACACCTATCGGGAACAGATTCCCGGCCGCATCGCCACACTATTCACTTCCAAATGTGACGTTGTAACCTCCCTTTTTGGTCTGCAAGGTAAGATCAACATCATTTCCCTGTTGAAATAAAGCTTTTTTTTTAGTACATTTGCTCATGATGTGGGGAAGAGCAACGATGTTGGTCGTACACCAGACTCGGCGATGATTCCATGACTATTTCCAATGCGATGACGATTTCCCGGTTCACTTTGGCGCCGGTCTTCATTCTTGTCTTTCTTCAGCAAGGTCTCTGGGCGCGGGTCGGCTCCCTGGTGATTGTTCTAATCAACGAGTTGACGGACTTGCTCGACGGGATTATCGCCCGCAAGCGCGGAGAGACCACCGAATTTGGTAAGATCGCCGATCCTCTGGCGGACAGTGTCTGCCGCTTCACAGTATTTCTGTGTTTCCTGGCTGCCGGTTACGCACCGGTTTGGATGATCGCGTTCCTATTCTATCGGGACATCGTGGTGGGATATCTTCGCGTATTGGCGGGGATGCAAGGTGTGGTGATGGGTGCCAGACGCAGCGGAAAATTCAAGGCGATGGTTCAAGGACCTTCCACCGTGATCATTCTAACGTTGGATGTTATACGCACTTTGACGCCGGTACCCTGGTTCCACCAATTCACTTTTGTCCTGATCGGCATCGTGACGGTCGTGACCGTGATTTCGGGCGTGGATTATGCGTTGGGGACGAGGAAATATTTCGAGAGGCTGAAATTGCAATGATCGGTCGAATCTCCCTGCTGATTGCAACGTTCTTTGGTATCGGTTATCTGACTACGTTTTCCGGGACTGTAGGCAGCGCATCGGCACTGGCGATCCTGTGGTTCCTGCCGCCCGTCACCGGCTTATGGCTCTGGATTGGGCTGCCGCTGCTTTTCCTGATCGGAGTGTGGGCGTCGGCGGCAGCCGAGACTGTTCTGGGGCATGATGCCAATTCCATCTTGATCGACGAAATGGTCGGGCAGTGGCTGGTGTTGGCGGTCCTGCCCAAGAAACCACTGGTGTGGATCATCGGATTCGCGCTGTTTCGCGTGTTCGACGTGTTGAAGCCTTTCCCGATTCGGCATTCCCAGAAACTCCCCGGCGGGTGGGGGATTATGATCGATGATGTGCTGGCGGCAATATACGTTGTGATTTTGATACGGATAGGTCTGGAAATCTTCAAGCACCAACGGGAATTACAAGCTGTATTGTGATGACGCAAGTGTATGGTCAAAGGAGGTGGCACGATGAGCATAACCGAACACACTTTGAGAGGGGTTAGCCGGCGGGGATTCCTGAAAGCCGGAGCCTTTGGGGCGCTGGGGGGAATGACACTGTTGAGCCTGCCTCGCGCGGTTCGCGGCGACACCTATCCTGGGCATCAGATGCCCGAAACAGATCCAAGGACAATCAGGATTTGCTACAACGAGAATCCGCTGGGACCGTCCCCCGACGCCATTGACGCAATGGAAACACAGGTCCCGTCTTCGAACCTCTATCCAGATTGGACGAACAGCGCGCTTCGAAATGCCCTGGCGACTCAGTACGGTATCAGTGGCGACAACTTCATTTTCGGAGCCGGTGCCTCGGAGATTATCCATCTGGCGGCTGATGCATTCCTGGGTCCGGGCGACGAGGTCATCTGGGCGGACCCCAGCTACAGTCAAATGGCTGCCGAAGCCCTCGAGCGTGGTGCGTCGGTCGTCGAAGTGCCGTTGACCGCGGACTACAGGCACGATTTGGCTGCCATGGCGGCGGCAGTGACACTTAATACTGTGATGATCATGATCACCAACCCGAATAATCCCACCGGCACTCTGATTGATCCGGACGAGTTCGCATCCTTCATGTCTCTGATCCCCACCGAAGTGATAGTCGTGATGGATCAGGCGTACTACGAATATATCAGCAACCCCGCTTACCCCGATTTTCTGGACTATGTTACCAGCGGTCGCCGGTTCTTGATCATCAAGACCTTTTCAAAGGTGTATGGTCTCGCCGGAGCCCGTGCTGGTTTCGGGATTTCGACTGAAGCCATCATAGGTCAGATGGAGGACTTCAAAATCATGGCGAGCATCGGACGAGTCACCGAAGCCGGTGCAGTGGCGGCGCTAAGTTCCAGCCAGCATATCCAGGATACCATCGCGTTGAATAACCAGGCAAAGCAATTTCTGTACGACGAGTTCGATCGAATGGAACTGCCCTACATCCCGTCTGAGGCTAATTTCTTGATGGTCGATGTCCTGACCGATGCCGAAGTTGTGTACAACGAACTTGCCGACCGCGGGATATATGTGCGCTACGGTTGGGGCATGCCCACTTGGCTCCGGGTTTCGACCGGCACTATGGCGAATATGACCGCATTTGTGAATGCCCTGGAGGAAATCCTGTTCGGCAATCCACCCCCGATTCGGGATCTCCATATCCAGAGGGAAGCCCCGGATATCAGGCTGCGGTGGTCGCCTCCCGGCGAGGTGGATTGGTACGAAATCTATCGCAACCGCCTGGGTCATTTTGTCCCGACGCAGGCGGATTCTGTGGGGATGACCACCGATACCACTTGGGTGGATCCAGGCGTTTTGAATCAGGCGGATTACTATTACTACCGCGTCAAGAGCAAAAGAATTGCGCGGTAGCGAGAGCGAATGTCTGGTGTTTTTTGTTGACATCAGCCGCAATTATAATTATATTTAAGGATATGCATTGGACAGACCCATCGCGGAGATCATCACCATCGGCGATGAGCTTCTTCAAGGTCAGGTGGTAAATACCAATGCCGCTGTCATCGCCCGCGAATTGGGCAACATCGGCATCGAGACGTCGTGGATCACGACCGTCGGCGACCGGGCGGAAGACATCTACTTTGCCCTGGCAAAGGCGTTCGTCCGTGCCAGGGTCATCGTAATCACCGGAGGATTGGGTCCCACGCCGGACGACCTGACCAAACCGGTGATTGCCAAGTTCTTTGATACCTATCTGGAACGCCGAGACGACCTCCTGGAGATCCTCAAAGAGCGCTTCAGCAAGCGGGGAATGCCGGTGCCCCAGACTCTGGAGGATCAGGCTATGTTTCCCGCCGGCGGGCAGCCCCTGAGCAATCCGCTGGGGACGGCGCCCGGGATATATTTCGTCAAAGATGACCGGCACGTATTTGCCGTGCCCGGCGTGCCGTCCGAGATGGAAAATATCCTGAAGGAATTCATCCTTCCCAACCTTCGCGGGGTTATGGGCAGTAAGCCCTTCCATCAAAGAGTCCTGAAGATCAGCGGCGTCGGAGAATCGTACATCCTCAGCAAGATCGCGAAATTGGACGCGTTGTGCGAACTGGTGAAATTGGCATTCTTGCCCAGCGTCTTTGGATTGGACTTGAGGATCTCGGCGCGTTCCGCGGATCGACTGGAAGCCGAATCCGAGTTAGCCCAAGCCGAGGGATGGATTCGGGAAGCCGTGGGGGACCATATCTACAGCTCCGATGGCGATAGTATCGAGGCGATCATCGGTCACATTTTGGTCAATCGTCATCAAACCCTTGCGGTCGCCGAATCCTGCACTGGCGGCTTGGTCAGTCACATCATCACTAATGTCCCCGGCAGTTCCGCGTTTTTTGAACGGGGCGTCGTAACGTATTCCGACCGCTCCAAAACGGAAATCCTGGGGCTATCTCAAGCCGTGATTGACCAATTCGGCGCCGTATCCGAAGAGGCCGCCCGCGAGATGGCACTCGGGATTCGCGAAAAAAGTGGCAGTGATTGGGGCGCCTCCACCACGGGCATAGCGGGACCGTCCGGAGGATCTGAGGAGAAGCCGGTCGGAACCGTCTGGGTCGGTATCGCCCCTCCGAACGGAGTCTGCCAGTGCTATCGCTATCGCTTCGTTGACCTTCGGGAAGGGAATAAGAAACGATTTGCCCAGGCCTTGTTGTTCCGCCTGTGGCGCGCCTTGATCGAGGACAAAGCTCCTGCTCAAATCTGACCGTGGGTATTGACCCATGTCAACCTCTGACAATAGACCATTACGCTGCTTCATCGCCTTCGACATTCCGATGGAGATCAAGACCGAGCTTTCCAGGCTGCAAGACTCGCTCAAACGACAGGGTGCTTCCGTTTCCTGGACCCGTTCTGACGGGATACACCTGACTCTGAAGTTCCTGGGCGATGTGGATCAAGCCGTGATACCCAAAATCATCGAGGCTTTGTCAACTGCTGCTGGATCCGTGTCACCGTTTGCCGTGGTGGCGGAAGGCGTCGGGTGTTTCCCTAATGCCCGCCGACCGCGGGTACTGTGGGTAGGCTTGAATGGAGGCGCACCCCTGGTGACAATCCAGGATGCGGTCGAGAAAACCACGGAACCTCTGGGCTTCCCGCGGGAACAGAGAGCGTTCCATCCGCATTTGACTCTGGGACGTGTCCGTCGACCTGAAGGCATTGAACGTGTGGTTCGTGAGCTGGAACGGCAGGGATTTCCTCGACAAGAATTCCGCGCCCACGAGCTGCGATTGATGAAGAGCGAATTGCAGCCCGGCGGCGCAGTGTATTCGCAACTCCATTCCGTCGAGCTTTTCGGGTGATCATCACAATTCCCAACATTCCTAATCCGGGGAGGACTTGAATCCATGGCGAAAGAAGACGATGTGAAGAAACGGTCGTTGGAGTTAGCCCTAGCTCAGATCGAGAAGCAGTTCGGGCAAGGCGCGATCATGAGGCTGGGCGACGACACGGCACGGGCCAGCGTACCGACCATTTCGACTGGCGCTTTGTCGCTGGACCATGCTCTGGGGATCGGCGGGATTCCGCGAGGACGTGTGACGGAGATCTTTGGACCGGAGTCTTCCGGGAAAACGTCCCTGGCGTTGCATATCATCGCCGAAGCCCAGAAAAAAGACGGACTGGCAGCCTTCATCGATGCCGAACATGCCCTGGATCCGCATTATGCCAAGAACCTGGGTGTGGACCTGGACAATCTGTTGATTTCCCAGCCCGACACCGGCGAGCAAGCGTTGGAAATCGCCGAGACGCTGGTGCGTTCGAGTGCACTGGACGTCGTGGTGGTAGATTCGGTGGCAGCTCTGGTGCCAAAGGCGGAAATCGAAGGCGAGATGGGCGATTCCCACGTCGGATTGCAGGCTCGCCTGATGTCGCAGGCTCTCCGGAAGTTGACCGCCACTGTCGCGAAGTCGATGACCTGTCTGATCTTCATCAATCAGCTCCGGATGAGGATCGGTGTCATGTTCGGAAACCCGGAAACAACCACCGGCGGAATTGCGTTGAAATTCTATTCCACGATTCGGTTGGAGATTCGACGAATTGCATCGTTGAAAGACGGCGCCGACGTGGTCGGGAACCGCACGCGAGTTAAGGTTGTGAAGAACAAGCTGGCGCCGCCCTTCCGCGAAGCAGAGTTCGACATCATATACGGAAAGGGAATCTCCCGCGTCGCAGATGTGCTGGACTTGGCGGTCGCCAACGATATCATACGCCGCAGCGGTACCTGGTTTTCCTATGACGAAGAGCGGCTGGGTCAGGGACGCGAACGAGTCCGCGACTTCCTCAACGAGAATCCCGACCTGTACGGCGCCATCGAGCTGAAGCTCCGTCAGAAACTCGGGATGGTTCCCGCCGAAACGGCGACTCCGGCACAATCATGACCAAAGCTCCGCTGACCGCCTTTGATGCTGCCGTGGGGTATCTGGCTCGTCGGATGCATTCCCGCAGTGAATTGAAGAGCAAGCTCTTCCGGAAAGGATTCCCCGGGCAAGAAATATACCGAGCGTTGGATCGGTTGCAGGAACTGGGCTATGTGGACGACCGAAAATTCGCTTCCGACTTCGCCCGCTACCGATTGCGCCGATCGCCGCGAGGCGAAAAGCTTTTGAGGGGGGAATTGTTGCAGCGAGGTGTGTCCCGCGAAATCGTTGAGGACGCGCTTGCAGAAGTCTTCGAAGAGGTGCAGGAAGACGGTTTGGTGGCGGAATTGGTAGGGAAGTGGCAGCGGTCGCGAGGCGATGCTTACGACAGTAACGATGTCGCGAAACTGGCGCGGTCGTTGGCGCGAAAAGGGTTCGATTGGAATACGATCCGTCGTCGCATCGATGCATTGGTGTCCGATGATTCGTCAGAAGATTATTCGAATCAATAGGTTCGGTAGCCGCTTCCCCCCCTGCAAAGGAGGGGGGAACCATAGGGGGGTCCTCCTGTGAGACTTATTTCGGTAGAGGACCTGACTCCAGGCATGGTCATTGCCCGGTCAATCTACGATGACAACTATCGCTTGCTGGTCTCGGGCGGGGTGGCGCTGGATGCTCGCATCATCGATCGACTGAAGAAACAGGGATTCTTCCAGATATATATCGAAGAACCGGGCACCGAGGAGATAATCCCGCCGGAATTGATTTCCGAAAAGGTGCGCTCTCACACCAGTCGGATTCTCAACCGCTCGTTTGACACCATCAGGACTGCGACCGAGATCAAACAAGCCACTGTCGCCGATGTCAACAAGCTGTTGGATGAAGGAAAGCAGTTCCGGAGCGTCGTGAACGTGGTCGAGATCAGGACGGTCATCAAGAGTATCCTGGAAGACCTATTCACCAACAACGTTGCGCTGTTCGAGGCGCCGCTGTTCCGTGGGTACTTGGGGCGGCACTACGAACATTCTTTGAATACTACAATACTCAGCGTCTTGATCGGAAAGCAATATCGATTCGACCTGCCGGATTTGACAGTCCTTGGCATGGGGGCTTTGCTCCACGATATCGGGAAGATGTTCGTACCTTCGGTTCTCGACAAGCCGAAGGATCAACACACCGAGGAAGAAGTCGAGCTGATGAAGCAGCATCCGCTCCTGGGTGCGAAGTTGTTGAGCAAGGTTCCTCAGATCTCGTTCGCCGAGATTGCCTCTGTCGAACAGCATCACGAAAATCAGGACGGCAGCGGCTATCCACGCGGATTGAAAGGCTCAAATTCGGAGCCGTTCAAGAACCGCCCTCGCCAGTCGGGACGAATCTTTCGAATGGCGGAAATCTTGGCGGTGGCTAATATGTTCGACAATCTGGTCGATCCCACCGTCACTCATCCGCCACTGTCGCCCGTTGACGCGGTGGAGCAAATCATTACTCAGGGCGGCACTCGTTTGAATTCCCACATTGTGGGGAATGCCGTGAATGTGATCAATGTGTTCCCGGTGGGCGCCACCATTCGAGTCAAGGTGCATCCGGACCAGGAATTGGAGGAGGCGGGCGGCGTGGTGTTTCGAGCCAACAAAGACGACCCCGGTCGGCCCTGGGTGATCCTGCTTCATAACAAGAAAGGTCGCAGATTCCCCCAGCCGGTGATTGTCAACCTCCTGGATTACAAGGGCGTCAAGATCGTCTTGAAATGACACTCGCGATTGCACTAACGCCACCAGGGATGGCAGCCATCTTTTCCCCCCTACCAAGCAGGAGGGAACATCGGGGGTCAATTTCGTGTCATTCCCGCTCAAGCGGGAATCCAGTTGCGTATCATGGGCGTCCCGCCCATGACCGGGCACGGGCTGGAAACCCGTGCAACGCTCCTTGCGCCTGCGAAGTAGATTGGCAGGTTGGGTTCCGTGCGAACCCGACAGATTCTTCTATTGCGAAACAGGGCGGGAAAAAGGTGGACACGCCAATCTCTTTCCCCCTACGGCGTAGGGGGGAACACAAGGGGGGTCAGCAATTCGACAATTCAGGAATATGACAATATGACCAGCAATCAAATCCGCCAGGCATTCCTCGATTTCTTCACTGATCGGCAGCATGTGGTGGTTCCGAGTTCGCCGGTCGTGCCGCGTGATGATCCGACGCTGCTCTTCACCAACGCCGGGATGAATCAGTTCAAAGACTATTTCCTGGATCGTGCCGTCCCGCCGGCTCGGCGGGTGGTGGATACACAGAAATGCATTCGCGTATCAGGCAAGCATAACGATCTTGAAGAAGTCGGACGGTCCCTGTACCACCATACCTTCTTCGAAATGTTGGGGAATTGGTCCTTCGGGGACTATTTCAAGAAGGAAGCGATTGGATGGGCTTGGGAACTGGTAACCGACGTATTCAAACTTCCCAAAGAACATCTCTATGCCACCGTTTTCGAGGGGACGGAAGCCCTACCCGCTGACCACGACGCTGAAGATCTGTGGAAATCGGAAACCGATATCGACCCTAGCCACATCGCGAGGTTCGGGAAGAAGGACAACTTCTGGGAAATGGGAGACACCGGACCCTGCGGACCGTGCTCCGAAATCCATATCGATCGGGGCGACATGTTCTGCAACCTGAAAGGAACGCCTCATCGGTGCGGACTGAACGGCGACTGCCAGCGCTATATCGAGATATGGAATCTGGTCTTCATCCAATTCAACCAGACCGCGGAAGGCGCTTTGGTGCCCTTACCAGCCAAACACGTGGATACCGGCGCCGGATTCGAGCGTTTCTGCGCGGTTCTGCAGGGCGTGACATCGAATTATGATACCGACCTATTCGTTCCCATCATTTCCAAAATCACCGATCTGACCGGCGTGCCGTATTCTCAAGGCGAGGATGGAATCCCCCATCGTGTCATTTCAGATCATGTCCGATGCCTGACGTTCGCAATCTCAGACGGAGTCATGCCCGGTAACGACGGACGGGGCTATGTGATCCGGAGGCTGCTGCGGCGCGCGTCTCGGTTCGCCCGGAAACTCGGCGCCCATGAGCCGATGCTGCACCAGTTGGTCGGATCCGTGGTCGAGGTGCTTGGAGATGTCTTCCCGGAAATCGTGGATCGACGGGGACATGCCGAGATGGTGATCCGAACCGAGGAAGAGGCATTCGGGAAGACGCTGGATCGCGGCTTGGAAATCTACGGCATTATCCTGGCTGGCTTGAAGGATCTAGAGTCAAGTGGCGGAGCCACCGGAGGAGGAACCGGGCGAGTGATTTCGGGCAAGGATGCGTTCCGCTTGTATGACACCTACGGATTCCCGCTGGATTTGACCGAACTAATGGCTCGCGAGGATGGAATGACGGTGGATACGCAGGGCTTCGACGAAGCAATGGAGCTTCAGAAGGAGCGGGCGCGAAGCGCACAGAAATTCGGCCAAACAGGCGAAGCCGGCATCGACCAGCGATTTCTGAAGGTTAGCAGCGGTGCGTCCTCGGAATTCGTGGGATATACTGATCTGGAATGCGATGCCGAAATCCGCAGGTGGTTCCGGGACGGCGACAAGGTGCAATTGACCTTGAGCCGGACTCCGTTCTACGCAGAAGCTGGCGGTCAGGTCGGGGATCAAGGGATTATCGAGGGGAAAGGCTTCACCGTAGCCATTGAAGACACCTTGTGGGCAGGCGATGAGATTCTCCACATCGGACGAATCTCTTCCCCCCTACGTAGTAGGGGGGAACAAAAGGGGGGTTCTCCAGACCCCATAGTGCTTGCTAAGGTTGACCGCACTCGACGCGAAGTTATCCAGCGAAACCATACCATCACGCATCTGTTGCAGGCGGCGCTCCGGAAGCTGTACGGGAACCACGTCCATCAGGCAGGATCGTTAGTGCATCCCGACTACATGCGATTCGACTATACTCATGTCCAGAAATCCACTGAAGATGAGATCGCCGAGATCGAGAGACAGATGAACGAATGGGTGTTGGCGAATATCCCGCTCAGGTTCGCGTACACTACGTTCAAGGAAGCCCTCAAGCAAGGCGTGATTGCGATATTCGGCGAGAAGTATGGGGAAGAGGTGCGGGTCGTGGAGGTTCCGGGAATCAGCAAAGAGCTGTGCGGCGGGACCCATGTGAGATCGACCGGCGACATCGGCTTGGCAAGAATCCGGTCCGAAACAGCTGCCGCCGCAGGTGTCCGGCGAATGGAAGTCCTGACTGGCATCGCAGCAGTCAGGTGGACGCAGGAGCAGACGAGAACTCTGGATCGGATGCAGGATGCGTTGCAGAGCCACGGCTCCGACCCCTACGAGAAACTGCTGAAAGTCCTGGAAGAACGAAAGACGCTGGAACGAGAGATTGGACAACTGAAGGACAGAGTGGCTGCGGGATCGATGGAAGCGCTGGGAGACCGTGTCCGGCAATACGATGGTATCCGGTACTACAGTGACCTGGTGTCCGTGTCAACCATGGATGACTTGAAACACCTGGGGGATATCGTTCGAGACAAATTGGGCAGCGGGGTAGGCATCTTGGGTGCTATATTCGATGGTCGCCCGGCAGTGGTGCTGGTGGCAACGCCTGATCTGGTTCGCCAGGGTCTTGACGTGGTCGCGGTTGCAAGAGCCGTGGGAAAACGGATGGGTGGCGGCGGTGGTGGGAAACCGCACCTGGCTACCGCAGGAGGCAAAGACCCGGCATTGCTGGAATCCATCCTGAGGAATAGTGAAGAGATATTCCGGGAAGTGGGCCTGGGACTCAAAGCGTCCTCCTGATCCCGGGAGAAAGGGAATCGTGAAAATCCACCAACACCTGCTGCAAATCCGTGAGCGACGCGGAGCCGGTCTCATGGTACTCCTGGATCCCGACAAGCATGAGATCAGAGTGCTGGAACGCAGGGCGCTGGAGGCTCAGAAGGCGGGTTGTGACGCACTGCTCATCGGATCGAGCTTGCTAACCACCAGCAATTTTGACGAAGCCGTGCAGAGGATGAAACGGTCGGTGGATATCCCGGTCATCCTTTTCCCCGGAGGAGTGCAGCAAATATCAGCCCATGCCGACGCTATCCTGTTCTTGTCCCTCCTGTCCGGTCGCAATCCCCAATACTTGATCGGCGATCATGTCCAGGCGGCTCCCATCATCCGAAAATTGGGACTGGAACCCATCCCCACCGGATATATCTTGATCGAATCGGGCACAGTGTCCACCGTGCAGTATATTTCCCAGACCAATCCAATCCCCCGCGACAAACTGGATATCGCAACCGCTCACGCTCTGGCTGGACAATACCTTGGCATGAAGCTGATATATCTGGAAGGTGGCAGCGGCACGAAATACTCGGTTCCGGAGAAAATGATCGCAGCCGTGCGAGACACAGTTACGCTCCCGATTATCGTAGGCGGAGGAATTCGATCTCCCGAAGAAGCCAGGAAAAAGATCCAAGCTGGCGCCGACTGGGTGGTGATCGGCAATATCCTGGAAAAGCAGCCGCCTGGCTCCAGTCTCATGCAGGAAATAGCCGGCGCCGTGCACATGTCATAGCCAGCATATGATTCAATACTTGATACGATGAAGGATTGACTGATTGCTGTCGATATATAGGAAGATGCTCTACCTAATACACATCTAACACTTGGATTGACCACCCGGCAAAAACAGTCCGGTCGATCGAGGTAGAACTCTGCATAGGAGAAGAACCGTTATGAAGACGAGAGCCAGTGAATCCGGTTTTGGTATAATCGAAATCTTGACCGTCTGCGTGATCATTGGAATCCTTGCCGCCGTCATGGTCCCTCGCTTCATCGGCACGCAGGATCGTGCCCGAATAGGCGCTGCAGTGGCTGATCTTGACCAAATGCGTCGCGCCCTTGGCATGTATGAAGTGGACTATGCGAGCTATCCCACTACCGATTACAATGATGTCAGTGCATTTGCAGCAATATTGATCGATAATCGCGGTATCGCCTATGTGACTTTGCCCGATGGTTCTAATTTCGGGACTTTTGCTTACCAATTCGATGGCGGAGCGTCGCCGCAGACCTATACTATCACCGTGACCGCCCTGGATCAGAGTCACACGACCCTGGTATGCTCTCCGGATGGTATTATCCGGCAATAGCCCCATTTCGATAGACGCTCCCCGGCAGTTGATTTGCAGTTCGAGTCCGACCGGAGACTCTCCAATTCTAACGAGGTGCTCGCCATGGCAGCAGACGATAGTACTCGCGACAATTTGTCGGATCTGCCTGGAAAAATCGAGAAAGCTATGGAAGACCTCAACCGGCGAATCGACGACGCTTTGAAAGAGGTTGATCAGAAATTGGAGGACATCTCTAATGAGCCTCGGTCGAGAAAAAGAAAGCACTGGGACAATACTTTCTGGGGGATCGTGCTCCTTCTTGTTGGCTTCTTCTGGTTAGGCAACAACTTGCATTGGTTCCGAATCCACCTTCCCATCTGGCCCCTAATACCAATTATTATTGGCTTGTACTTGCTATTGGAACATCGCGGTCGCTAATCTTGGCTATCAAGAAAAATCTAATCAGTCACTCATGGGTAACGGTGACTCCCTTGAGGAGTCGAGTGGTGCGGAGGTACTAATCGCTGCGGCATTCACAACTTCGTATTTTGACGACAAGAAAGCAGTCCAAAGGGCGCGCTCGGCGTTGGATACCAGCGCCAGCGTCAAGACGGAAATCCGTGATCGCTATCTGACGCCAGTGATCGCAGTCTCGAGATTAATTGCAGACACCATCCGCAACGGCGGGAAAATCCTATTCTGCGGCAATGGAGGCTCGGCAGCCGACAGTCAGCATCTCGCCACCGAATTCGTGGTCAGATTGAGCGCCAAACGCGACCGCCAAGCACTGCCGGCAGTGGCACTAACGACTGACACTTCCACCTTGACCGCTGCCGGCAATGATTTTGGCTTCGAACGCATATTCGCTCGACAAGTGGAGGCATTGGGCGCTTCAGGCGATGTGCTGATCGTGTTCTCTACCGGAGGCACTTCGCCCAATATCATCAAGGCGCTAGAAGTCGCCCGCGAGCGCAAATTGACCACAGTCGGCTTCCTGGGTTCGCATATCGAAACCATGGCGCCCTTGTTGAATCACATCATCTCTGTGCCTTCCAAGGACACCAACCGAATCCAGGAATCTCACATAACCCTCGGTCATATCATGGTCGATTTGGTGGAGTGCGACCTGTTCGGATATCCTTCCGGTGAATGATGACCTTTCTCAATGTCGCTCTTCTAACCGCACTCGTCCTGGGGGCGCTGCCGATTCTCATCCATTTGCTCAATCGTCAGCGGTTTGAGAGAATTCGCTTCCCCAGTCTACGATTTCTCCAGGAATTACATAAGCATCAGATGCGGAGGGTCAGACTTCGGCAGATTATCCTGCTGATCCTCAGAACTCTTGCCATTATATTTGCGGTCTTGGCATTGGCACGCCCTGTGCTGAAAGGCGGCAGTCTGCCCGGACTGGCTGCCAGATCCAGCACTGCGTCGGTGATCCTGCTGGACGTGTCTGGCTCTTCAGCAGCTGCCACCTCCGAGGGAACCGTATTTCGTCAAGCACAGCAAGCTGCTTCCCGACTTACCGGACTAATGCAGGAAGGTGACAGGGCGACTTTGGTGGGACTGGCTAGTCCGTCCGAATTGGCAATCTCCGAAGGAACGGAAAGCTCCAACCGTTTGGAGGAAGGTATTCAAGCCCTGATGCCTTTGCCCCTCGGTACCGATATTGCCTCGGCGCTGGATTTGGTGCGCACTCCTCTGCAGGAATCCCCGGAAGCCAATCATGAGATATATATCATCAGCGATTTCGACCGGAATTGCTGGGACGGGAAAACGGTGCTGCGCGACAAGATTCCCGAAAACGCCCGCGTATATCTGATTCCGGTGGGTCGTGACGCCATTCCCAACCGTGCCGTCTCGAAAACGCAAGTCACCAGCCGCATCCTGGAACCGAATCGACCGGTCGAAATTGAAGTCACCGTGTCCAATCTCGCGGACGAGAGCGCCGATAACCTTTTCCTGAGTCTGTATTTCGATGGCAGGCGGGTTGCGCAGACGTCGCTGTCTCTTGGACCCAAAGAGTCCCGAGCACTGCCGTTCTCAGTGATCCCGGAAAAAGCCGGGTTCCTGTCCGGGTATGCAGTCCTGGAAGATGATGATGCTTTGCTGTTGGATAATCGGAATTACTTCACCGTCACGATCCCGGAACGAGTCCGGGTATTGTTGGTGGGGTCGGATCCAACGGTAGTCCGGTATCTGACGCTTGCGTTGACTCCGATGGGCGGCGCCGGCAGTGCAGTCGAGGTCCACGAAGAGCCCTTGTCACGCTGGGAAACCGCCGACTTGAAAGACACGGATGTGCTGATCCTCGCGGACGTCCCAAGTCTGTCCTCCGGCGCGTCTAACAAAGTCCGCAATTTTGTGGCGACAGGGGGCGGGGTGTTGATCCTCCCGGGACCGAAGCTGGATGCCCGAAACTACAACAACGGCGTGTTGAAAGAACTTGGTCTGCCTTCCATCGGAAGTCAAATCGGATCAGGGGGTACCGACCGAGGAGTGCTGCGGTGGGATCGGATTGATTGGATGCATCCCTTGTTTTCCGGAATCTTCCGTGACGATGCCCGACCGGAACCTCCTCAGGTGTCCTCGACATTTCAAACGTTCGGCGGGCACAATGCTGTGGCGGTAGTTACTCTGTCGAACGGGTCACCCACCCTGTCGGAAGTCGCTGTGGACAAGGGTCGAGCCTTCCTGCTGACCACTTATCCACTGCCGGAATGGTCAGACCTGTGGCGGCACGGGCTGTTTGCGCCCATGATGCATCGTATGGTCAGCTATCTGGCGACCGCTCGACCGGGAGATCACGAAGCGATATTCGCGGGAAAAGCGTTGGAATTCTTGACCGATAAGGCGTCGGTCACAGAGGAAGTAGTGCTGCGACGACCGTCCGGAGAAACGGTGCAAATCATCCCCAAAGCATTACCGCAGGTGGTGGAATTGACCTATCCCGTCACCAGAGAGCTTGGCATATACAGCATGGAAAGCCGCGACCGCGTGCTCCAGACATTCGCAGTCAATCTGGATCCCACCGAAGGCGAATTGGCAAGGTCGAATCTGGATCAATTGAAGGAATCGCTCGGAGCAGACCGGACCGCAATTATCGATCCCGACCATCTTGAAGATCAAATTCTGACCGCGCGATATGGGCAAGAATTGTGGCACCTGCTGCTCTTGGGATCGTTAGGCTTCCTGGTGGCGGAAATGCTGGTGGGGCGGGAAGGGAAAGGAGTGTCGTAGTTGGCGGAAATCCATATACAACAATGGGATGCCTTTGCCGAGAAGCCATTCAAAGGCAATCCGGCGGCGGTAGTCTGCCGTGCGGAAGGACTGTCGGATGACCTCATGCAGAAAATCGCCCGCGAGATGAATCTATCGGAAACCGCGTTCGTTACTCCCTCGCAACTGCCCGGTCATCGTTTCCGATACCGCTGGTTCACACCCGCCAACGAAGTCGATTTCTGCGGACACGCCACCCTGGCAGCCACCTTTGCCCTGTGCGACCAGACCATGATAGATGTTCCGAATCGAGGCTCAGTGACGTTCGACGTTGAAGCCAGGATCGGGACACTGGCTTTGAGGGTCGAAAGTGAACAAGGTCGCGCCAAATTGGTCTGGATCGGTGCTCCGATCCCAGCTTTCGATTCCTATGAAGGACAGCCGCTATGGGATTTCCTGGCGGCGCTGGGACTCGGTGTCCCCGACCTCGATCCCACCCTGGAGCCATGGGCGGCTCATGAGCGGCACATGTTGTTTCTCCCATTGAAATCACTGAAATTGCTGGGCAATCTGGAACCGGATTTCAAGAAACTGGCGAAGTTGGCTGCTGATACCGGTCTAAGCGTTGCGCCGTACTGTCTGGAGACAATCGATCTCGATCACCGAGTGCATTTGCGCTTCTTCGCACCTGTCTATGGAATCGATGAGGATCCCGTGACCGGAGCCGCGAATTCGCCCCTGGGTGTCCTGCTCTTCAGACAGGGCGTGCTTTCCCAGGATACCGATCCAAGCGAATACGTCGCCGAGCAAGGGGATTTCGTCAATCGCCCCGGGCGGGTACGCGTCAGAGTCCATCATCGCGACGGTTCCCCAACCGCCGTCGAAATCGGAGGCGCCGCATCCAAAGTGCTGGAGGGGCTCATCACGGTTGTTCCCTGACTGCAATGACGAGAATCAACCCAATCTCATTTGTCCTCCTCTTCGTCCTGGCGGGCAGCGTCATGGCTCAGAAGTCCTACACGGTTTCCACCGCGGAAGAGCTTCAGTTCCTGTTCGCTAATCCGGCGGAAGGTGTGGTCGTCAATTTGAAAACCGGCGAATACCATCTAACTCCCAGTCCGATGGTTGATGCCAGTTGCGGAAACTGCGAGAATCCCAATACGTCAGTCCCCATCACTGTCGGCTTATACATCAGCGGCTGGCAAGTGCAGATCATTGGACCGGATGACCATTCCGCCACTATCGTCACCCATGCCGGATATGGGCTCTTTTTCGACCATTGCAAAGACGGTCTAATCCGGAACCTTTCGATCACCGGCGGCGTGCGTGACGCCGACGGAAATGCTGCCGACGCGGCAGTCGTGGTCAAGAATAGCGACGTGATTATCGACAACAATATCATCCACGACAATATCGGTGATTCCGCTTCCGTAATGGCGCATGTCGTCGGGATCATGGGAATTTGCGGGCGGGAGGGTTCCAAGCTCTCGATTCTGGGCAATCGGATAATCAGGAATTCCTGGGATGGCATCGCCTTGTACCGAGGCGCGGATGCCGACATCAAATTCAATGTCATTGACGGAGTGGACAAGGCGGCGGGAAACCAGGTCGGAGGCGGACGGGGTGTGGGGATTGGAGTGACCTGGAATGCCAGAGCCCGCATCGAATACAACCTCGTCAGGAATTACTGGAAAGGCATCGGTCTCTTCGTGGATGCCAATGGGGAAGTGCGATACAACGTTATCGAAGACCTTTTGACCTGGGGCATTGCGCTATGGGACGCCGATAAGGGGAAACCGGTAGGTGTGATTGAATACAACGTGATCTACAACACCGGCGCCTGCGGCGCCTCGATCACCAGCAGTACAGAGGAAAATGCCGGCGATCTTGTCGGAAATATCATGGTCAAGACGGCACAGGATGTCCGATACGATTCCTCGGAAATATACTGCTATCAATGTGCCCTGGCGAAACACTCAGTTCCGAACGGTTTCCGGATCGCGGACAATATCTTCTTCCACAACCGTCGGGGAAGCCAGGAATTTCCGGACTATGACATTCCGGAAGCTGATTTTCGCCAAGCCATCGCGCCAGTCTGTAGAGAGCTGACCAGATACCGTTTTTTCAAAGCGTCTGATTTTGTGAAAGAATTCTGCGCTGGATACTAAGACCGAGGAGGTGGGGCATGTGGCTTCCATTGGTAGGGTTGATCATCTCAGTCGGAGCGGTGATCTGGACCTTGATCGTCGCAGAACTGAAGATGAAGCTCATCTACGGAGCCGCAGCCATTGTGTTGGTAATTTTGGCATCAGTCCTGCCGGGACGGGCTGGCAGCGTTGTTCTCGTCATCGGCGCTCCCATCCTGGGATTATGCTGTCTGATTTACCTTATCTGGAAGGGCTACATTTTCAAGATGCGATAGATCAAAGGAGAAAGCAGCCAGGGGAGGTTAGCCATGGGTTTCGTATTCCTTGTAGGTATTGCTTTTGCGCTGTTTTGCGTCATATTCAGTTTTGTCGTGACGGGCAAAGGCGGCAAGATTTTTCTGGGGTCGTTGGTCATTGCGTTTGCAGCGGTGGCATTGACTTTCCCACGCCTTCATTTCTACCTGAATCTCGTCGCCGTATTCTTGGGATTGTGCTGCTTCGTGTACCTGATTGGCAAAGGATACACCTACAATCTCCGCATCTTTCGCGGCAAAGCCAGCCACGACAAGTTCTGACTTTGGGTTTTCGCGTAGCCCTTATGACCTTCCTCCCTACACAGTAGGGGAGAACAAAAGGGGGTGTTCGTAGCATGGGCATCCTGCCCATGCCCCCAGACAGCATAGCCCCTTGTGGGCGTCTTTCGCCATGCAGTGGGAGAATCAGAGGAGGGTATCGGTCATTGGGAGCGAAGCTATCTCCCCCCTGCTATTGCAGGGGGGAAAAGAAGGGGGGTCGCCTCTTGTCATCCCGCACTTGCTTTTCCGCCTAAGGCGGAATGCGGGATCCAGACTTCCTCCTGTATTCGGGCGGAAACACAAAGCGAGGCAGTGGAAATTCCCCCCTGCACAGTAGGGGGGGAACAAAAGGGGGGTCATGTTTGTCATTGTCGACACCATTTTCGCGTAGGGGCGGAGCCGTTTCGGCTCCTGCCCTTGTTCCCTTTCAACAACACGATTGATAATCATACAACACAAAGAGGACCGAATCATGATCCGCCTCATCCTGATCGTTTCGATCATCGGAATTCTCTCCGCTGCCCCCTTGCTCGCCGACACCACCTGGGTCAACATGGGCGCAGTTTCGGGCACCTGGACGACCGCAGGCAGCCCGTACATGATTTACCAAGGCGACGTCAGCATCATTGGCTCGCAGACTCTGACCATCCAGGCAGGCGTGTCGGTCGAATTCACCGGGCATTACTTGTTCCACGTCAATGGACTACTGAAGGCGTTCGGAACCAGCGCCAGTCCTGTGACTTTCACCTGTGACACCACGACCAATCCCGACAGGTGGGGCGGTATCCGGTTCACCCAATGCCATGATTCTACGCTTTTGGAGTACTGTATCGTGGAAAACGGGAATGCCACCGGGGAAGTGCCGGAATATCAGGGCGGCGGAATGTATTTCAATGCCGCGTCACCCATGATTCGGAATTGCACCTTCCGCAATGGCATGGGTCAATTCGGCGGCGGCGTGGCGTTCAACAACAATTCCGAGCCCACATTGGAAGACTGCGAATTCTACGAAAACTACGCCGAGTACGGCGGGGCGATATTTTCACAAGGAAGCAACCCCCATCTACAGGATTGCAGTTTCACCGATAATCGAGCGGAAAATAACGGTGGCGTTATGCAATGCCAATACGGGGTGCCGGAATTTCAAGATTGTACGTTCCAGAATAACATTGCACGGGAAGGTGGCGTCCTGAGTTGCCAGACCAGCAGTCCGGAATTCACCGACTGCAATTTTTTCGAAAACATGTGCAACAACAATGGCGGCGTGATGCGGTGCGTCAATAGCAGCCTTCCGCAGTTCACCAGATGCCGGTTTGTCGGAAATACTGCCATGGGTCCGGCGTCGAGCGGCGGCGCCATGTATTTCCTGCAAAACAGTGACGCAGGATTCTCCGAATGCGACATCATCGCAAATTCGGCGGACTTTGGCGGCGCCTTGTACGCCAGCAACGCCAGTCCGACCTTCGAACGATGTGTATTCGTGGCAAATAACGCAGGAACCAATGGCGGTGCGGTGTACGCCAATCTGGCAGGTCCCGATTTCATTCGATGCACCTTTTTCAATAATTACGCCGACAGCGTGGGCGGACAGATGTCCCTGAGCGATTTCTCCGGAACATTGAACACCTGCATATTAGCCGATGCCGGCAACGGAGGCGGGTTGTATCTGAGGAACAGCACCTATTCGGTCATCAGGTACAACGATATTTTCGGCAACACCGGCGGTGACTTGATTTTCTACCAGGGTAATCACATCCACGGTCCCGCCGGACTTGGATTCCTTACCCAAACCAATGCCAACGGCGATCCGTGCGATCCATTGATGAATATTATGATGGATCCGGTCTTCGTCAATCCGGCAGGCAACAATTTGTATCTTCAAGAATCTTCCCCCTGCATCGATGCCGGTGATCCAGCCCTGCCGCATGACCCCAACAGCAGTGTGGCGGATATGGGCGCCTACTATTATGGGCAATCTGCCGTCATAGGTGTGCCTGCGGCATCTGCTCCCGAGCATTTCGGCTTATCGCCCTGCTATCCGAATCCCTTCAATTCCGTCACGGTAATTCCATTCGACCTGCAATCCCCCGGCTTAGTCACTCTGGCGGTGTACGACGTGCTCGGTCAGAAAGTGGCGACCCTGGTCAATCGACCAATGTCCCAAGGGAGCTATCGAGCAATCTGGGACGCAGGTCTTGCTCCGTCCGGTACATATTTCGTCCGCTTCCAATCCGGAGGGCACAGTGAAACCCGGCGGAGTATTCTTCTGAAATAGCTCATCCGTTTCTGGAATTGCATACAAAATACCCCGACCCATTCAGGGTCGGGGCTTCGCTTATTCTCAGCGTCCCCGTCAAACCACTCTATCCCGCTGACTGTTATCGTGGAGTCATGTGTCCTCGCCTGACTGTCAAGCTCATTTGCTGTGCTGTCACACGCCCCCGTGTGACAGAATGTTTTTGTGCTGTCAGGTGTCCTCACCTGACAGTTTCGCTCTTAATTGCGCCCGCCTACCGGAAAGTCCGACACCGAGCCAGGAGCAACTATCCCGCTGTCACACGCCCTCGTGTGACAGCATTAAGCGGCACTACACCTCAGAACGTCTCCGTATATGTGATCTTAAGCTCGCGGCTGGGATTGGTGCTGTTCTTCAGGTTCCGCAGGATGTCCTTCAGCATGATTTCCACCGCCAACTTTTCCGCGAAGGTCCACCGCACCGAGGCGTGCAAATATCCCCGGTCCTTTCCTACCGACAGGTCGCCGTTGTCATTGGTGGCAAGGTCGTATTCCGCGAGGACGGTCAATTCCTCGTTCAAGCTCTTGTCGATCCCCAAGAAAGCGTCTATATTCTGGTCGTCGTCGTTCTCGATGGCGTTGAACGTGATGCCACCGTGGAATCCAATCGTGCCGAGAGACGCTATCGCAAAATTCTTGCCTGCCACCGCAAACAATCCTTTGGCTTTAAAAACATACCGTCGGTTCGTCTGCACGTTGCGGGTCGGAACCATGTCCTCCAGCCAGGCGCCGTAGCCCTGATTCGTGAAACCCAAGGCTATGGCGGGCATGATGATTGACTCTTCGATCAGCCTGTATTTCAATAGCACCCCGGGCTGCTCGTTCCATATAACATTGTCCGACCCGATGATGTTGATCCCTCCATACGATACTCCCATCGAGAACCGGTCGAACAATCCCACCGCAAATCCCGCCAATACTCCGCCCTGTGGGAAAATGCGAAGTTCGAAATCATATTGACCTTTTTTCAAGCAGCCTGCGGTGGGGCTGTCGATCAATTCCCTGATTTCGATGCTCGGTTCCGGGGCTGGGGTCGGAGCAGGCTCTGATTCCTCCTGCGCAAAACACATCATTCCGAGACCCATAATTCCCAGCAAAATCAATCCATTACGGATTTCCATCAGACCTCCCTTAGTCTTCGATCCGTTCCACGTTGGCACGTGGAAGTAGAGTCTTTTCGCCGTTTTCCAATTCGACTTCCAGCACCCGCACCATGGCTTCCGATTCCAGCTTCTGCAACGCCGACGGCAGACTCGACACTTTCCCCAACTTGCCAAAGTACGGTGCTCGGATGATGCGGATGACGTCGCCCTCCTCCAAACCTCTTATGTCTTCCGCTATCTCTTTGACCAATGCTTGCTCGGGGTGAGCAATGATGATTTCCGGTCGGATGACTCCGGCGCGGATCTGAGTGGCTCCGGACATGGACGCTTTCAAACCTTCGTTTTTGTGCAGCAGGTCGAAGGTTTTGTGAGCCATGTTGATTTTTCCGAATCCTTCGGTTACGATCAAGGTCAAACCAAACTCTTCGGTGCCGGTGATCGCCACGCCCTGTTCGTATCCCAGTAATTCCTTGAGTTCCATATTGGAAAATCCGCCTGCCACGATGCCTTTGGCACCGGCTTTGACCGCTTTCCAGACAGCAGCTAAGGTCACAAAGGATCCGCCCACCAGGATTTTGCCGCGAAGATCGCCGTCGATTATGGATTCGTCCAGCACTTTGTCCGGACTGTCCACCATCAGGTGGATTATGCCAAACGTCTCGCCGCCCACGCCGAAAATGCCCTGGATGAAGGAGCCCCGGGTTTCGATCTTGATGCCTTCTCGTTCAAAGACTTCGATCACGGTGCCGTCCAGATAGGCGTTGATTTGCACCGGCTGGGGCGGTTCCCGGAAGATCACCTGTCCGGTCTTGGAGGAAAATGATTCCAGCGTGCCGGTGATGGGGGCGTGGGCTTTGGATTTGAACATTCCAAAGAAGCTTTTGGCTTTCGCCACTACCTGACCTTCTTCGACCGGGTCGCCGGGCTTGACGATCAGGGATTGTTCGATTTGGTCCGGTTCGATGCCCAGCAGGTTGGCGGCGTTTAAGGTTTGGACTTTTCCGGGCAGTTCGGTTTTAGCGACGATGGTTTCGGCGGGTAGCCGGTCGCCTATTTTCACCAGGACTTCGCCCAACAGTGGTAATCGCCGTTCCTTCCGTACTACCGTATTTTCCGCAACCCTCAGTCCCGGCGTATACGAATGCGCCAAATTTGTCTCCTCTACAAACTCTGATTTGCATGGTCTATTGTTCTTATAATTTTCTCAATCACTTTGTCTATGTCCTTTTTCACTTCATGTTGCCAAATTCGAATCACTTTCCAACCTTGCCCACGCAGTTTTGAAAAATTCTTTTGATCTCTTTCTCTGGTCTCTGAAATCTTTTTTTGCCAAAATGGTGATAGGATATTTTTCCATTGTGGAAATCTATACCCATGCCAGAAATCACCGTCTATAAACACAGCGACTTTAGATTTTGTGAATACTATGTCTGGTTTTCCGGGTAATTTAGATATATGTTTTCTGAACCTGTACCCTCTTCTATGAAGCTCTGATCGGACTTTCTTTTCAATGCTCGTATCCTTGCCCTTTACCCTGGACATGCAGTAGCTTCTTTGTTCATTTGATAAGGTGTCTGGCATGATAATAATTAATCTTCAATAACAGCGGGTTTATCAATGGATTGAAGCCTTTGATCTTCCGGTGCGCGAGATTTAATTATTTCCAAAAATTCATTCCACCTGGCTTTGGATTTATCAAGTAATGTATTCCAATCGCAAGCAGTTATCCCTATTTTCTTTAAATAATCTACCAGGGTTCTAACTGTACTTCCCTTTTCAATTCTGTCGGCAACGATTAGTCCGATCACTTCTCTAAATCCCAATAATGTCTGTGGAAGTACTTTTCCGTTAATTGAAGCGATGTAGTCCTGGCATCTATGAATATGATCTCTGTCTAAAGTCAAACCCGGTTTCATAAATTCAATGACAAATAGACGATCACCACTTTTAAGAGCTAAATCTATTCGACCTTTATATAGGTCATTATCAAATCCGACTTCGATTGCTGCGTTTTTAAGTATTGTGGTTACAGATAGTTCACGAACGAAAGTTTCCCATTGTGGATCGAGAAGCCATGGGTGGTTTGCAATATGATCTCTTATTTTGTTTTCCAGTTCTCTGTTTTTAATCATGTTTTCTAAACCTTCAATAGCTCTTATTTTTGTTTCCACCACTTCAGCCATATTCAGAGCGGTAAGTACATTGGCTTCCGATAAAAGATTAATAAATTCATCTGTTGTAAAATCATCTTTATATGATATTTCGGATATCAATTGTCGCAATCTACCCTGTTCCCAAGCTGTTAGAATCGCACTTCCCAATTCCTCAAATTGGTCATCGGAGAGAGTCGGGATACTCCCAATCTTCCTTAATGCTCTTTCGACTGTAAGCTTCTCGGGTCTCCGAAGCATATCTAATCTATAAGAGAATCCTGAAATTCTATCTTGCAGTTGTTTTTTCCTCTTTTCACCTCTAAGTTCTTTCCATAAAGATAGAAGCTCCTTTACTTTTTTCTCACCCCATTCGAGTAGAGGTCTTGCGTCGGTATGTTCCCAATTTAACTCCTGCCTGTCTGTAGTTATTAGCTCATCTCGAAGTTGATCAATATAGTTTGCTTCTACTTTTCCGGAAATATATTGTTGTCCATGTTGTCCACTCAGACCTCCTGATAACTGAAAAAAGAAAGGTTTCTGTGCTATTTTTCCATTTGCAAAAATTGAGATTCCTCTAAATTCTTCATCTGATATTGGATCTTTATAAAAATGAATGCGCCACCCAATTTCTTTCCCATTGGATAGCTTTTCTTTAGCCCACCCATTTTCTAAAACCAATCCTTCGGGGATTTTTCCTTCTTCATAGTTACCTGGGAAGGTATACTCTATATTCTCGAGCTCATCGGATTCTGGAATTTCTTTTTCATTAACATATACTTTGAAATCATCAACTCTTTGGTGGAGAAGGAATCTTCTCGACATACTCATCGCGAATTGATCTGGACTTCTTCTTCTTGCTAATTTTAAAATCTTTAAATGAACAATTGTACCATGTTTGTTTTTTCTGTTTTCGTCAGGAGGCAGATACTCTATAACATCGATTTCAGATCCTTTGGTCACGTACTCGTCACCTCGCAATTCGTTTATGTCTAGCGCAAATACAGTCTTTTCGCCATTATTTTTACTGATTGTTTCTATTACTATTTTCTCTGCTATTCCGAAGCCAGCAAATTTTCCTATTCCTTTTCTACCTAATATGGGCCTCCCTGCAGGTGAATATGATTCTGGATTAGCACCTCGTCTACAATAACCAACGTTTAAGTACCTTTTTTCGCAATCATCAAATGTCATTCCGATACCATCATCTTTGAGGACTATTTCTGCTTCATTACTCAGAACATCAGGTAGAGTGATAAATACTTTTGTTGCATCTGCATCCCATGAGTTTGAAACAAGTTCAGCTATTGCAGCTACCGGACTTTGATACATCTGGATTCCCAAATGATCAATTATTTTACCGCTATAGGATAGCTTTAATGTCCTTCTTTGAGAATTGCTCATTTTCGACTCCCGTTTCTTGATAAATACTCTGCAACTTTGGTTGCATGGCTTTTGATGAAGACTGCTGGTAAAGCGTTTCCTATCATCGAACCCAACTTGTTTTTACCACCTATGATCGAAAATTTATATTCTTTAGGAAAACTTTGAAAGAGTGCTGCCTCACGCAGAGTTATTGCCCTATCTTGCTCTGGGTGGAGAAATCTTCCTTTTGATGGGTTGAAACATCCGCTCGTAATGGTGGGTGAGACATCATCCCATTTCATACGACCATAGATGTCTTTGAAGCCATTGCATCTTTTATGGCACGGTAGTTGGTCATGATACCCTAAATCCATTCTACTTCCGCCATTTTTGGGAATTCTTCTTATGATGCTCATGACTTTTTCAGTTCTCTTCTCAGGTAGGTCATGAAGTAAATCGCCTGTATTACCAGGCTCTGGTAAGTCAAAAATCGTATCGCGGACTGTCTTCTTAGGAGAAACCGATTCAGCGAAGTCTATTTTGTTGTTTCTGCCAGCCAGGCAAATTAGCCTGTATCTCCTTTGCGGCACTCCATAATTAGCTGCATTCAATATACGGTAATTTACGACATATCCCATTTTGCGAAGTCTATTACAGAACTTCTTAAATCTTCCGTTTTCTGCCAGACCGGGAACATTCTCCAACATGATGGCTCTGGGTTCCAGTCCTTTTACGAACCTTAAGAATTCGAAAATTAGATCATTTCTTGGATCGGAAACCTCAACGCACGATCTGTGCGTTCTAATGTTGGAAAAGCCTTGACAGGGTGGGCATCCTGCCAGCAAGTCCAGGGAACCGGTAGACATGCCTAATTTGCGCTTCACCTCACTTAATGACAGTTCCCGTATATCTCTTTTCCAAGTGTGCACTTCCGGATGATTGATCCTATAAGTGTCCACACTCACCGGATCGCTATCGACAGCTCCAATGACCTTGAATCCAGCCATTTTCAGACCTAATGTGAGTCCACCGCAGCCGGAGAATAGGTCAATCGCCGTAAATATTGGCTTTTCCATATCACACTTAGGTTTGGAATCTATCAGTCAAGTATACTGATCCTCGAGTTATGGCTCGCAATGTTCAACCTGGATTCCCGCTTTCTGCCTTAGGCGGACAAGTCGCGGGATGACACCTTGGTGGCCCCCCTTAGTTCCCCCCTGCAAATAGCAGGGGGGAGGAGATTGCTTCGTTGCGCTCGCAATGACAGATCATTTGAACCAAAATCTGAAACCTATCGCGGCGTTGAAATTGACCTCGGTGTCAGGCACCAAGTCCAGAATCGGAACGACCTCGAGGAAAATGTCGAATGGGTCGCTGCCAAACAGGTAATCCAACCCGAACGGCACTCGAATGCCGAACACATCGTCATGATGATGGTTCCCCCACCAAGAGTGGTCATGGTCAATGAAATCATTATGGTCATTATCTCCGAATCGAAATCTGGCGCCGATCCCATAATAGAACGGAAACGATCCCTTCGACACCTTGATCAGGTCGAATTTGTGCACCAGGTAATCTCCGTGCAGGTGCAAGTTTTCCCCATGCATCGACCAGGCGATAGCGCCGTCGATGGCGGATTTGCCGGAAAGCCAGTACTTGCCTGTGATTCCAGTGGGCTCCCCGATAATGATGCCCAAGCCGAAGCCGGATCGCTGGGCGAAAGAAGCGGTGACGATCATCAAGATCGCCAGAATTGGAATAAGGTATTTTGACATAGCAGTCTCCATTTTTAATGTATTTCGGGGCTGTCAACACTCGATTCTCATAAGTCACTGCCCCCCCTTTAGTTCCCGCAGATGCCAGTGCGGGGAAGAGATTGCTTTCCGCCAGCGGGCGGATTTTCAGCGCTACACTCGCAATGACGGAATCTGGATCCCCGCTTCCGCAGCGATGACAGAAATGAGCGCTCGAAACGGCGATTATATTCGGGCACGAACGGGCTTACGACCGAGCACCATCTTCAGCAACCGCAAGCCTTCCTTCTGCAATTGCTTTTGGTCCAGGTTTCTGATCGCCTTCCGAGCCCGTGCGGTCACCGTTTCGTCCACGTGAGACTTGAAGAGCTCCGGAATCAGCACTGGTAATTTGATGGCATCAATCTTGACAATCTGTCTGAGTGCAAGGTTCAAAGACAGATATAACAGCGGATGCGCCCGGTTTGCCGGGAGTCTTCGCAATATGGACGACATTTTGGCAAATTCCTTCTTCACCCAAAGCGTTCCCGCCTGAAGTTCGTCCGGGCTCATATTCTTGGGTATGAAGGTCACCGTGGAATGGTCGTAGTACTTCCAGTCGGTGGTAAGCAGACGTCCTTCACGTTTGAATTGTTCATAGATTCTGGTACCGGGATACGGTGTCAGGATATTCAGAGACGTCGAGCTTACTTTGTTTCTCCATAAGAAATCAAGGGTTTCGGGGAATATGTCCTTGGTATCATTGTCAAAACCGAATACGATGGAGGCGTGAAACAGGATACCTAAACCAGTTATCCTCTTGATGGCTTCTTCGATCTTGTAGATTTCCTTGATGGACTTCCGCATGCTTTTCAACTGAGCTTCGGACACGCTTTCCACCCCAAAGAACAGTGCAACGCACCCGCTTTCGGCAGCAAGCCTCATCAGTTCAGCGTCATGGACAAACGAGATCGACGCCTGCCCTCCCCATTTGATGTTCAAGGGCTTCAAAGCGCGGAACAGCTCTTTGGCGTACTTTGGTTTGCCGATGATGTTATCATCCAAAAAAATAAATGCTTTCCCTTCGGATTCTTCGATGTCGCGAATCACATTGCTAATCGGGGCATGTCGAATTTGTTTGCCGTACAAATCACTGACACAGCAAAAATCACAATTATAAGGACATCCTCGGGTAGTCATGATCGGGACGACATGGAACGACTTCTTCTGGTCGGATTTCCCATATTTCTTTGGGATGTAGCGTTCTAAAGCAGGCTTTGGATTGTGATACGTCCTCTTGATTCCGCCATTCTGACGATCGTCGAGCAGTTGTTCCCAAACCCCCTCGGCTTCCCCGATTACCACGGAATCACCATATTGCAGTGCCTCTTCGGGCAGTATGGTGGGGTGGACGCCGCCGAACACGACGGTTTTCCCCCGTTTTTTGAACTCTTGAGCCAGATAGTATGCTCTGGGGGCGTTTGCCGTCATAAAGCTTATCCCCACCAGATCACATTCCTCATCCAGATTCAACACCTCATTCTCTTCCTCCACAAGGGTTACTTTGTGTTCCGGAGGAGTGAGTCCCTCTAACAGATGCAGCGCTAACTGGGGTATCATCAGACCTTTAGGTACTTCGAAGTTAGGATCTGCACACGGTGAGATCAACAGAATTTTCAAATCTCTTTTCCTTCTTGTAGGTCGCGTTTCTGCGCCTCGCACGAAACCCGACAATCAATCATTTTCGTTATTGTTCTCTTGCTTCTTCTCTATTTAAGCCACAAATATCCCGTCATATTCTTGAGAACCAGGAATTACTGTGCTGCCCCCTTATTCCCCCCGGATATCGGGGGGACATTACTTCTCTCGCCGCAGGACTACCGCAAATCCACCTTCGGGACTGCCTTGTCCTCCTCGGGGACTTCGTAGTATTGTTCCTGCTGGAAGCCGAAGGCGTTGGCGATAATGTTCGATGGGAGCATCTGAGTGCGGTTGTTCATCCGCATCGCCGAATCGTTGTAGTACTGCCGCGCGAACGCGATTCGGTTCTCGGTGGAGGTCAACTCCTCTTGAAGCTTCATCACATTCTGGTTCGCTTTCAGATCGGGGTAGTTTTCCACCAGTGCGAACAACGATTTCAATGCGCCGGTCAAGATGTTTTCGGCTTTGGAGGTGTCTGCCACGCCCTGGGCGCTCATCGCCATATTCCGCGCCTGGATGACCTTTTGCAGGGTCTCCTGCTCGTAAGACATGTAGTCCTTGACGACTTCCACCAGGTTCGGGATCAGGTCGTGCCTCCGTTTCAATTGAACGTCGATTTGCGCCCAGGCGTTGCGAACCTGATTGCGCAGTCTGACCAGCGAGTTGTACAGTCCCACCAGGTACAGCGCGATGATGACAAGAATGATCAGTACGATAATTGAGCCCATAGTACCGCCTATGTTAGTTGACGTTTTGATATCATGGCGCCCGATGGAGGATGGCGCTGCCTTTGCCCACCACCCAGCCTTCAGAGTTGCTTCGAAAATGCAGCCGGTTCAAATCCAGATCCGTGCCGGTGATTTCGGATTCCCACAGGTTTCCGCGATCGCTGGTGGACCAGATTCTGCCGTCAGGACCGCAGATGAAGCCGTAGATGTCATTGATGAATTCGATGTCGCGGATCATGCCTGATCCGAGGTTCGCCAGGCTCACGAAATTGGTGCCGCCTTCGATAGTTCTTAGGACTTGCCCACCTTGAGTCGCTGCCCAACCGGTGTCTGCATTGACGAAGGTCAAGGCGACGAAATCGTAACTGGTGGGCGCATCCAGAGACGACCATGTCCCTCCGCCGTTCGTCGTGCGGAAAAACGCACCGTTGTCGCCAGCCACATAACCTACGCTATCGGTGGCGAATTCGATGCAAGTCAGGTTCTCGGTGATGCCCAGATCCACAGTTGTCCAGATCAGACCATCGGAAGTGCTCATCAATGTCCCCATGTCGCCGACAACCCAACCGGTGATCGCATCCTTGAAATGCAAATCGTTCAAATCCTCCGACGACGCGCTTGGCACGACTGCCCAGGAAACACCACTGAGTGGAGAACGGAAAATCAAGCCATCCTGTGATACCGCCCAGGCGGAACTGGTGCCGGCAAAGCTAAGGGCGTGGAACGGATAGGGAACCGGTGTGTTTCGTAACGTCCAGGACTGCCCGCCATTGGTCGTGGTCAAGACCAATGCCGAATCGCCGCCAGTGGCGCCTACCGCCCAGCCTTCGTCATTCGTCATGAATTCGACATCCGTCAATTCCCAGTCCGACACACCAATCTGGCTCTGGATTTCGAGAGGATTGCCAGCCTGATCCGTGTGAGCGATGAAATTCGAGGGTCCCACCAACCAGCCTTCGACACTGTTGATGAAATCGACATCGGAGACCATGGTAACTCCCGGCGCTATGCCGTGGAGCTGGGTCAAAGTCCAGTGTGCACCAGCATCATTGCTGTACAGGAAAATCGGTACAATGCTGACGCCGGATTGCACCTGGTATCCGCCCGCCGCAATGACGCTAAAGGTAGGCGTGGACACGGACTGCAGGGACAAATTCTCTTGCAAATCGACGCCAGTCCAAGCCTGTCCGCTATTGCCGCTAAAGAAGAGCTGGTCGTGGCTTGCTGAGGTCGGATAGTCCGGTCCTACCGTTGCCCAGCCGACGCTGATGCCAAGAAAGCTGACGTCGCTGAACGGATCAGCGTTGCTGCCTGCCGCCTGAGCCCAATCATCCCCGCCATTCAAGGTGACGTAGATCCTGCCATCTGTGCCGGCGGCAACGCCGTAGGCTTCCTCCAGGAATTTCAAGCCTTTGATGCCCGCGTGCACGTTCGTATTAACACTATTCCAGGAATCCCCTCCATCAGTAGTCCTACTAAAATACGCATCGCCATCGAGGGCTTCGCCGCCAAGGTATATGACGTCAGCGCTGCCCACGGCAAGGGCTTCAACCGTGCCATTGCCACTCAATTGCGTAACGGACCAATTCAAGCCGCCATCGGTGGAGCGGAGTACCACCGGAAGCGCCAGCAGCGGCTCATAACCCACCGCGAACGCCGTCTGCGAGGTGAGGAACTTGACGTCGGTCACTGTGTAATTCGTCACTGGCGCGATGGCGTCCCAGGTCGCTCCACCGTTCGTGGTGCGAATGATCGCGCCCCCGGCGCCCACCGCAAGACCCAAATTCGCATCGACAAAATCCACTGCGAGCAGGTCGTTCCCCTGAGGCAGAGGATGCTGCCACACCCATTCACCAACCAGGCTGGGGAAAGGTCCGCCGCCGCCCCCGCCATTTTCCGCTGTCGGTCCGCCACTCTCGCACCCCCAGAAAACCAGCCCGCATGTGACTACTACGATGATCCACTCAAAGCGTCCCATGAGTCACCTCCTTGCCAATGTGCAAAAACTACACTCTTCGAGTTGCAATGCCAAGGTCGTCCTTATGCGCGGTCACCTGATCGTGGAAGGCGTTCCACTTTTCGATCCTGGCGACCCGGTCTGGCGTTTCGGATGTAATATTCAAAGGTCGCCCGCGGGTGTCAATCAACAACCCTACCACGCCTCCGTGGACTGTGGCGTCCCGATCCCGACCCGGTCCCGCTCCTACATCAAAGCCCTTAGCCGGTTCCAGTGCCAACGTCATTTCCTCGCCCAATCCCAATGGGAAATACGCCAGCTCTCCGAATGGGATTCTCTGGTCGATATCGGCGCCATCAGGTCGTTTCCCGCGGATGCGCAGGCACTCCCTGCCTTCTTTTCCCTGTCCGACCGGTGCGATAACGGTTCCCAGGTGGATGAGGCAATCTCTGACGAATACTTGCGTCGCGGCTTCCCGATGCACGGTGGAAAGCACTCCAAGCTGCGGCATCATGAAGATGGAATCGACGGCAAGGCGGGTCACCCCCTCCGGCTCGAAACCGTCAATCAGCATATGAGCCGCTTGACTGCGTCGCGGAGCATGCGACAAAGCACCGCCGGAACCCACCAGAATGTCCAGCTCCATCATTTTGACCAGAGTCTCGCCCGATCCGGTCTGTTCGAAGGCGTCGGAAATCGTCCGTTCCTGCTGGACGCCTTTCAAGCCCACCGCGAAAGACTTGTGCTGGATGAAGGCGAGACGCAGCGCCTCGCGGGCGATGGCTTGCTCGATTCTCAGTTCTTCCAATTCCTGCGGAATCGTGGTGGGTCGAATCATCTTATTGCCAATCCGGTTGCGCAGGTCTTCCTCATTGATCTGGAACGGCACCCAGCGCATGATATTCGCCATTCCGGTTTCAGCGAGGACGTTTGATACGGAATAGCTCATCCCTAAGTTGGCGCTGACCGTCCGATTGAAAATGCCGCCAAATACGGAGAATACGTCCGTGGTGGCGCCGCCGATATCCACGCCCACCACATTGATATGATATTCTTCCGCGATGGCTTGCATGATGTTTCCAACCGCGCCCGGAGTCGGCATAATTGGGACATCCGTCCAGGACATCAACTTCTTGTAGCCGGGCGCCTGTGCCATGACGTGCTCCATGAAGAGGTCATGGATCTTCTCCCGCGCCGGACCCAGATTCTCCGTTTCCAACTTGGGGCGGATATTGTCCACGATAGTTAGATCGACCTTTTCGCCCAGGGTCTTGGCGATGGTTTCGCGCACGTCCTTATTGCCGGCGAAGATGACCGGCAATTTGAATCCGATTCCTAATCGCGGTCGAGGATTGGCGGCGTCAATCAGTTCCGCCAATACTACCACCTGTTTCTCATCGCCACCGTCCACACCTCCTGCTAACAGAATCATGTCCGGTCGAAGACGGCGAATTCTTTCAATCTTCTCGTGCGGCAATCGCCGGTCATTGGACGCCAGAACGTCCATGACGATGGCGCCGGCGCCCAGCGCTGCCCGTTCCGCCGATTCCGCGGTCATCGACATCACGACGCCGGAAACCATCATCTGCAATCCGCCGCCAGCGGATGACGTCGAAATGTAGATGTCAACCCCCTTATCGCCTTGCTGAGGCGAGACTATTTTCTCAGCATCTAAGATCGTCCGTCCGACCAATTCCTCCACTTCCATGATCGCGTTCAGAACGCCTTTGGTGACGTCCTCGAAGGGCGCTTCCACCGTGGTCGGAGCCTCCCCGCGCACGATTAACCGATACTCGTCGCCTTGTTTCTCAATCAGGATCGCTTTGGTGGTTGTCGACCCACAATCTGTCGCCAATATCGACCGTATTTCCTTTTCCGCCATTAATCAACTCCTGTTTATCGCCGAGCTGGGGCATGGGCATCTTGTCCGTGCATCTAAGTGGTATTGGGTATCCTCACTCAAAATCGCTTCTGTTCCTGCAACTCATAATAGGTCATTGTTTCTGGACATGAAACCAGCGAAATCTTTCCCGGTGATTCTCATCTTGTTTGTACTCTTTTAACTCACCAATTGTGTGCCCGAAATTTGGATCAATTTTGTCAACCGCTAACACGAAAAGAAAATCTTCCATCCTTCTCCAGCAATGTTCAAAAATAGTTTCAGCCGAATCAAGATCCATATAGCTTTCAAGAAATTTGATTTTGGAACGATCTTTCCCGCCTGCATGCTCAATCAGATCGTTTCGCACATCGACCATTAACTTGGACCAGCCTTTCCTGTCATCCTTTATAACCTCGATAAACTCAGGATCAATTCTTGGATGAAGCGCTGAGAACCGAGCGCAGCCTGTTTCAAATGTTTTGTCTTTTTGAAATAAGAAACCAATGTCATATCCCATCAACCGCGCCACTTCTTGAAAACGATTCTTGTAGGCAATCGTTAAATAGATATATATGTTTTCAAGAATCTGTCTTTTTGTTATTTCTGGTATTTCTGCATCCACCCATTTTTTTCTAAGATCCCGTAGACTTCCAAAAGCCGGTATAAGACCCGCAAAGAGAACTTGAGTTATTGCTTCTTCCATTTCCTTTCTTGCCTCATTGCCAAATATACCGGGCAAGATCTCATCCTCAAAATGGAAAATTCGGGACATGAACAGTTCTTCTGTCCCAATATCTGAAAATAAGGTCACCCTTTTCTTGTCATTTGTGCTAAATTTATAAATCATTGAATCTTACTCCCGATGCCATAATAAGATGCAACAGAGCCATTGTTCGTGTTAGCTTCTTGGCTGCCAGCCAATCCATCTCTGATCGCTACGTCGCCCCCGGACTCCTGACCTTACTGGGCTGTTCTTCTGTACCCTCCGACTTATTGTAATGTTCCTGCCGCCATTTCCAGGGCGGCTCGAATTGAGGGTCGGGCGAGTCCTCTGCGACCTCCAGAATGTACTCCGCCAAATCCGGGAATCCATTGTCTCCGAACCGGGTAATCGTCTCGTAAGCCATGCCTGCGCGGAGCAGCTTTTCCGCCAAAAGTTCTCGATCAACGAAGACGTGCGCCAGCAGCCGTCCGTACATGTCTCTCCTGTATGGGACATATTCCACCTTTTTCGCCTTCTTGATGATCTCCTGAGTCATGGCAGCCGCTGCCCGACCAAAGGGTTGATCCATGAAATACCCGTGTTCCTTATGAATGATTTCCGGGGCGTCGATCCCGAGTATCCGTATTGTCAATGTATCATAACGGAAAGAATCGCCGTCGTCGGGCTTGATTTTCGATTTCTTCATCTGGATACGATTCGGGTAATTATCAATTAGCGTTGAGATTAGCGATTTCTTCTTTGCACACGACAGCGATGTCAATACCAGCGCCGTTAGCAGAAACACGATAACATGATGGCAGTACTTTTTGGATTTGTGCATCGTCATACTATGATGGCTTGGATTCGTGCTACGATATCTTCTTCATTCAGAGTCTGCAATTTCCCCTTGTCCACCACCAATTTCCCGTCCACCCAGACCTGCTCCACGTTGTCAGGACGAGCAGAATACACGATCTGGCTATAGATATCCTCGCCTCCGGGGACGGAATGAGGTTTTCCCAGGTCAAGTACCACCAGGTCCGCTTTCTTGTCAATCTCGATGGAACCGATGGTATTTTGCTGACCCAGTGCGGCAGCTCCTCCCAGAGTTGCAAGAGCCATAATATCTCGCGCGGGAAGTGCATCGGCGCCCAGTCGGACTTTCTGCAGCAATCCGGCAAGCTTCATTTCCGTGAAGATGTCCAGCGTGTTATTGCAAGAGGCGCCATCGGCACCTATCGCCACCGACACGCCCTTCTCCATCATCTCCGCAATTCGTGCGATGCCGGAACCCAACTTCAAATTGGCAGTCGGACAATGCAGCACATGGCTTCCGGTTTTAGCCAGCATCTCGATCTCGCGGTCGTTGACCCAGACGCAATGCGCCACGCACAATTGTTCGCCCAGCAAGCCCAGCTTATCGAAATACTCGATATTGCCCATGCCGGTTTCCCGGCGAATCATTTCGGTCTCCTCCCGGGATTCTGCGGCGTGAGTGTGGATTCGCAGACCGTTCCGCTCGGAAAACTCGATGATCCTCTCGAACAATTCGGGCGACACTGACAACGCAAACCTCGGCGCCATGCAGATTCTAAGCCGGTCATTCGCTTTTCCATGCCAGTTTGTCAATAACCCCTCGAGGTCGGCAAAGGACTTTTCGGCAGATTCCGTCAATTCCGTCGGATGCCCTTGATCGCCCCGATCCATCATGGCTTTTCCCACCACGGCTCGAATGCCGCTTCGCTCGGCTGCCTCCAAAACCGCGGAGGTATGTTTGACGGTCTCCATGGTCAGAACGCTGGTAGTGCCGCTGGTCAGGAGTTCTGCTATACCCAATTCCGCGGAAAGTCTGGTGGACTCTTCGGCCAGTCTTGCCTCCAGGGGCCAAATTCTTTCCTTCAGCCACGGAAGCAGCGGCATGTTCTCTGCGCGGTTGCGGAAGATCGTCTGGCTCAGGTGCACGTGCGCCTGTATGAAACCCGGAAGCACGACCTTGCCACCAAGATCAATGACCTCTTCGCCTGCCGAGGGTTCGAGGTGACCGATTGCCTTGATGGCATTGCCTTCGAGCCGCACATCGCCTTGCAGGACTTCGAAGCCGGAATTCATAGTGACGATCGTTCCGTTCCGCAGAATCATCTATCCCCCCGATGGCGGCGGAACAGGTCTTTGAATGACCGTCTAGGCGTTTCGGCGCGACGTGCCGCTTTTTCCTGCTTCTCCTTCTTCAGTACTTCGTCTTCTTTTTCTTCCAGCATTTCGACAAAATACGAGATGGTCTCCCGATGTTCCAACGCCTGCTGGACTTCGTCATATTCCCGCGCCGAGAACAAGCTGTGCACGATAGGCGCCAGGAACACCATCGCTTGACTGCCCACATAATTCAACGGACGCACCGATTCCAGAAACAGAATCGCCGGCATCGCCATCCGGTACCTCACAATCCGGTCCGCAATCTTCTCCAGCAATTCCTTCTGGCGTTCAGTCAGATTCTCGGGCGGCTTTGCCATCTATCGCTCTGTGATTGGTGGCGCGGGCGTCCCGCCCGTGCTTTCAGCAATTCCTGACCTTTGCTGCACTTCCGTTATTCCATCTTTTGCAAGTGGTTGCTGACGAGAGCAATTACTTGCTGACGATTATCGCCAGTCGGAACGAACACCCCGCGGAAATTCTCCATACGGTGCTTGACACTGAAAGGACTCAGAAAAACGCCATTTCGTTCCAGGGTGTAACTTCGGAAATCGCTCCAGCTCTTGCGAACCTTGTAGAACGTCCGATTGATCTCGAGCCCCTGACGGTCCAGCTTGTAACGGGTTGGAAGCACGAAACCCCGCAGCGAGCCAAACAGGATCACACCCGACAGAATCACGAATATCCATTCGTGGGTATATATCCACACTGCCACAAGCACTAACACGAACACCGCCCAGAATATCGCCGCCTTCCGAGGACTTTCCATCATAGGATGGGTCGTCCAATTGATCTCCTCGTGGGCTACGGCCGTATTCTGTTCTACCTGTTCCATACGAAATCCTTAATCACGCTAATATAACACTTTCCCCGTTCCATGTCAAGCAAAACCTTTAGAAGCTCTGACCCACCCTCCCCAAGAAACGCAAAAGCGGCAGGAATCTCTGCCGCCTGCGAAATAGCAAATATTCGCAAGAAAGATGAGTTAATGCGCTTCCAGCCAATTGTCGCCAATTCCAAGGTGCACAACGACCGGTACGCTTAACGGGATGGCGCTCGCCATTTCTTGCTCGACCACGGGCTTCAGACGATCGATTTCGTGCTCAGGCACATCGAAAACCAATTCGTCGTGTACTTGCAGGATCATCTTCACGTGGAATCGTTTCTCGATGATTTGATTATGGATCCGGATCATGGCAATCTTGATCATGTCAGCCGCGGTGCCCTGCACTGGCGTATTGATCGCGGTGCGTTCCGCAAAGGAGCGAATGCTGAATTGGTCGGACTGGAATTCCGGAATCCGCCGCTTTCGCCCGGAGAGCGTCATCGCATACCCGTCTTTCCGGGCTTTAGCAATCTCGTTATCCATGAATTCCTTGACGGAGGGGTAGTGCGCGAAGTACGCTTCCTTGAATCTCTTGGCTTCTTCGCGCGGGATACCTAATTGCTCCGACAATCCGAAATCCGTTTGCCCATAGATGATGCCGAAATTCACCGCCTTGGCTTGCCGTCGCATTTCGGGCGTTACGCTTTCCATTCCGACTCCGAAGACTTTGGCAGCCGTCCGCAAGTGGATGTCTTCATTGTTCTTGAAAGATTCGATGAGCGTTCGATCACCGGAGAGATGCGCCACGATGCGTAGTTCCACCTGGCTATAGTCCGCGGATAGCAGCTTCCAGCCCTTGTCACCGGGGACAAACGCCGTCCTGATTTGGCTCCCGAGTTCGGTCCGAATTGGAATGTTCTGCAAGTTCGGATCGCTGGAAGACAGGCGTCCGGTGGCTGCCACCGTCTGGCTGAAAGTCGTATGCACCCGACCGGTATGAGGGTTCACCAGCTTGGGCAGGCTGTCAACATAAGTATTCTTCAGCTTCGCCACCTGGCGGTAATCCAACAGCTTTTCGGGAAGTTCGTGCAGCCTCGCCAGGTTCATCAAGACATCGACGTCTGTGGACGGTCCGGTCTTGGTCTTCTTTTTCTTGTCGATCGGCAGTTTCAATTCGTCGAAAAGCACCGTCGCCAACTGTTTGGGAGAGTTGATATTGAATTTCTTGCCCGCCAGGCGATAGATGTCCTCTTCCAATCCGTCCAACATCCGGTCCAATTCACCAGCCTGCTCATCGAGGATTCCAGTGTCCAGCCGCACGCCGTGTTTCTCCATTGACATCAGCACTGGCATCAACGGTATTTCCATTTTGCGGAACAGATCGACCAGCTCTTCCTGCTCCAATTTGGGCTGCAATATTCCCACCAGATGGAAGGCACAGTCCGCGTCTTCGCAGGCGTATTCCGAGATTTTTTCCAGCGGCACATCCCGCATTGAGATTTGACTCTTTCCCTTCCCGATCAAAGCTTCGGTGGGAATTTTGGTGTGATTCAGATATTCCAGCGACAAGGCATCCAGATTCAACTGCCTGGCGCCTGGATTCAATAGATACGCCGCGATCAGCGTATCGAAATCCACTCCTCTGACTTCGATCCCGTAGTTTGCCAGTACCAAACAGTCGTATTTCAGATTCTGCCCCACCTTTTTCAACGACCTGTCCCCCAGAATTGGCTCCAGGTGCTCCAATACGTAGCTCAAAGGGAATTCGACGTCGTTTCCATGCCATTTTCTGGGATGTAACGTCGCATGGGCATCTTGCCCATGCCCCATAGCATTCGCAAAGTTGTCTGGAATCACAAATCCGTCGGCTGGGATGTAAGCGGCTTCGCCTTCAGCCCACGAAAAGGACATCCCGACGATTTCCGCCACCATCGGATTTATAGAGGTTGTCTCCGAGTCCATGGCGAATCTTCCGGCGCCCTGCAACGTTTTCACGAGTTCATCGAGTTCTTGCCAGTTCTTGATTGTTCGATAATGACGTTCCATCTTCTGAGTTGGTGTCTCCAGGAATTTCATCAGGCGCGAGAATTCCAGCTCGCGGAATAGCTCGATCAGTCGAGGCGATCCAAGGGCGTCCATTTTCATGCGATCCCAGTCGAATTCCATCGGTACGTCGGTGTGGATGGTGACCAATTGCTTTGATAATTTTGCCTGATCAGCGAAGGTAGTCAACCGTTCCCGCAGCGCGGGTTTGCTGATTTCACCGGCATGTGCCAGCACCTCTTCCAGCGTCCCATAAGTCTTGACCAGTTCTAGCGCAGTCTTTTCACCCACATTGGGGACGCCTGGGACATTATCCGAAGTATCACCCATGAGTCCTAGAATGTCAATCACTTTGTCCGGCGGCACTCCGAACCACTCCTCAACCCTTTTCTCGTCCAGGATTTCTTCCTCGCCTTTCTTGGATCGTAGGACTCGTACACCGGGTCGGACTAATTGCAGGAAATCTTTGTCACCGGTGACCATGACCACGTCCAGGTTCCTTTTCACGGCTTGCAGTCCCAGCGTCCCCATCACGTCGTCCGCTTCGTATCCCGGGAGTTCCAAGATGGGGATGTTGGCGGCTTCCAGGACTTCCCTTAGCCGTGGGAGTTGCTCCACCAACTGGTCGGGCATTTTCTGACGGGTCGCTTTGTAATCCGCGAAAATCTTGTGACGGAAAGTGGGCTCCGGTGTGTCAAATACCACTGCCAGGTAGGCGGGTTTCTGCTTCTGGATCAAGGTCAGCAGTGTCTGCATGAAGCCGAATATCGCGCTGGTGTTTTCACCTTTCGATGTGGTCATCGGGGTTCGGATCAAGGCAAAGTGCGATCGGTACACCAACGCGGAACCGTCGATAAGGTACAGTGTTTCCATAGCGATCCTTGCATAACCATACGGATGAGACGTGGCACGGGCATCTTGCCCGTGCATCCCATATTCCCCCCTGCTATTGCAGGGGGGAGGAGAAGGGGGGTGGCTCTTTGGTCGCATTGGTATCTTGCCCGTGTCTCTCGTCCTGAGTCACCCTATTGCACAAGATAATACGACAACGTCGGGCTTGCAACAAAAATCTCTTTTTTCTTGACTTTCTTCGAGTTTCTGATATGTTTATGGCAATGATGTTTTGAGTCAAGAAGAGGCAAGGGCAAGATGCCCATACCACGAGAAAGGATTGTCCTATGAATCAACCACCCAAGCCGCCGCCCCAGCAGATTCAGGTCCAGTTGGATCCAAAGGTGGGAGAGGGGATATATTCTAACCTGGCGTTGATGAGCCATTCCCCTGCCGAGTTCTTTATCGATTTTGCCAGATTTCTGCCGGGATTGCCGAAAGCTGTAGTGCAGGCGCGCATTATCATGACGCCAGTTCACGCCAAGCATCTCCTCCACGCCTTGAAGGAGAATGTGGAGAGGTACGAGGAAAATTTTGGCGAGATCAAAATGCACGGCAAAGCACAGGACGCTAGCGGCATGGTCGGTTTCCAGCCCGTGTCACCTGAGAAATCCGACGGCTGATACTGCAACAAAAACCGCCCCTGTGGGGCGGTTTTCTAACTCATGTAGGTAATGAGGGACACTGCTGTCCTTCGCTTATTCCTTTTCGCTGTCTTCCGCCAAGGTCTTGGAATTGACTTCGTGGAAGGTCAATTCCTCGCCTTTGACCTTCACTTGAATCGTCCCGCCTTCTTGGAATTGCCCGCGAATCAGCTCTTCCGCCAGAGGATCTTCCAGGTATTTCTCCATGGCTCGACGCAGCATCCTGGCGCCGGTTTCCGGTCGGTAGCCTTTGTCCACGATGTAGTCTTTGGCTTTCGCCGTCAGCACGATATTGATGTTGCGATCCACCAGCCGTTGGTTCAATTCCTTGACGTAGATGTCGAGGATTTGCACGATATCCTTCCGCGACAGCATCCGGAACACCACAATCTCATCCAGCCGATTCAAATATTCCGGTCGGAAGATGTTCTTCAATTCCTCCGTCATCTTGGCTGCCATTCGATCGTGATCCGGCACCTTGGCATCGGAGAATCCAAATCCCGTCGCCTTCTGCGCTTCCCGGGTTCCCAGGTTGGAGGTCATAATCAAGATCGTGTTCCGGAAATCCACCCGCCTGCCCGACCCGTCCGTCAATTCGCCCGCATCAAGCACCTGCAGCAGGATATTGAACACGTCCGGATGTGCCTTCTCGATTTCGTCCAGAAGCACCACACTATACGGCTTCCGGCGGACTTTCTCCGACAACTGCCCACCTTCGTCATAGCCCACATATCCAGGCGGCGCACCGATCAATCGCGACACATTGAATTTCTCCATGTACTCGGACATATCGATCCTGACCAACGCATTCGCGTCTTCGAACAGGTATTCCGCCAGCACTTTTGCCAATTCGGTCTTACCCACGCCGGGCGGTCCCAGGAATACGAACGACCCGATCGGTCGCAGCGGATTCTTCAATCCGGACCGCGTCCGCCGGATAGACTTCGCAATCACATCGATGGCGTCATCCTGTCCGATGATCTTCTCCGAGATGGTTTCCCGCATCTTCAGGAGCTTCTCGGATTCGGACAATGCCACCCGCGACACTGGTATGCCGGTCATCATGGACACCACCGACGCGATATCGTCTGCCGTCACGGTCAAGGTCGGATTGGCGTCCCCAGCTTGCCATTTGTCCTTCTCGGCTTTCAGCTGCGTTTCCAGCTTCACTTTCTGGTCCCGGATCATCGCCGCTTTCTCGTATTCTTGCGCCTTGACGTATTCTTCCTTGGTCTGTTTCAACGCTTCCAGTTGTTTTTCCAGCTCCAGGATCTTGTCCGGCACCACGATATTGGATATCCGGATCCGTGACCCGGTCTCATCCAGAGCGTCGATGGCTTTATCGGGCAGGAATCGGTCGCTCACGTATCGGTCTGATAGCAGCACCGCCGCCCGTACCGCTTCGTCGGTGTACTTCACGCCATGATGCTGCTCATATTTTTCTTTCAATCCCTGGAGAATCTTGATGGTATCCGCCACGGAGGACGGTTCCACCATGACTTTCTGGAAACGGCGTTCCAATGCGCCGTCCTTTTCGATACTCTGGCGGTATTCATTCAAAGTGGTAGCGCCGATGCACTGCATCTCGCCCCTCGCCAAAGCGGGCTTAAACATATTCGATGCGTCGAGCGAACCAGAAGCGGAACCCGCCCCGACAATGGTATGTAGCTCATCCAGGAACAGGATGATGTCCTGACTCTTCTGGATCTCATTCATAACCGCCTTGATGCGTTCCTCGAACTGCCCCCGGTACTTGGTTCCGGCGACAATGGCGCCCAAATCGAGTGCCACCACCCGCTTCCCGAACAGAACCGGAGACACCTGCTGATTGACAATTCGCATCGCCAATCCTTCCGCGATGGCGGTCTTGCCTACCCCGGGCTCACCGATCAATACCGGATTATTCTTCTTGCGGCGGGACAAAATCTGCGCTACGCGCTGGATTTCGTTGTCGCGTCCGATGATCGGATCCAGTTTCCCTTCCCGAGCCAACTGTGTCAGGTCTCGACTGAAGTGATCCAGATTCGGACTCTTTGATTTCTCTTTGGGAGAAGCCTTCTGCTCGCTTTGATTGGCGGCTGCCGATCCGCGCAACATGTTGTCCAACTCGCCCTTAACCGCATCGTAAGTCACATTGAAACCCATCAACACATTGGCAGCCATGCAATCCTCTTCCTTCAGGAGTGCAAGAAGAAGATGCTCGGTCCCGATGATGTCGCTCGAATAGTTTTTCCCTTCGATGTAGGAAATCTTCAGGACCTTTTCCGCCCGCTTCGTGAATGGGATATTCCCGATCTTCATGGTGCTCTTTGAGGAATCGACCATGTCCTCGATGGATTCCCGCACTTCGTCAAGGTCGCAGCCCAGATTCGTCATGATCTGTACTGCTAACCCATCGCCCAATCGAACGATCCCCAACAACAAGTGTTCGGTTCCGATGAAGTCATGCCCCAACCGCAATGCTTCCTCTCTGGCGAACTGTATCACTTGCTGTACGCGTAACGAAAATTTATTGTTCATGGTAGTTCCTGTTTACGAAGTCAGATATGGTTGATGCGTCATATCAATGTACGAAAAAATTGGATAGGAGTCAAGCTTTTCCGTTGAAGCCAGAATGATGCATTGCGGGGTTCAAGCCTCAGGGCAGCAGGAGTCTGGTTCTTCGGAAAGCCTGGCGGACTATTTCGGCGCGTTGGAAGTCCGCTTCCGATTCGGAAAGCATTCGACCTGCCGCTTGTACCAGATGCGCCGGTTGAGTCTGCATCATGAGCCGATTAGCCTGGCGATGCGACATGCCCTCAATCCATTTGCGGCGTGAGCCGTGCCTGGCGTCAGCCACCCCTGTCGGGGTGGCGTAAGCCATCCCTGTCGGGACAAGGCAGTCCATACCCAACCGGATATTGGACAGCATGGCGACAAACTCCGGGAAACCCAGGGTGCGGACATTGCACAACATGCCATAGGACCGACAGACCCGATCCATCAGAAGTACTTCCGAACTCGCCAGCAATTCCCGGCGCGCTTCCGATTCGGACTGGATCAAGGCGTCGCAGATAGACTGCACCCGGGACAAGATGTTGCCTTCGCTTAATCCCAGGGTGGTCTGGTTCGATATCTGAAAGATGTTGCCTAACACGGCGTGGCGTAAGCCATCCCAGTCGGGACTGCTTTTGGCGTAAGCCACCCCTAAGGGGGCACCGAAGAAGCCTCGCACCCCGATGCCGGATGGGATCATGGCTGCCAGGGTTTCCTCGATCTGCCCCGACATCGCCATGCCGGGAAGATGACAGAACAGCGATACCCGCATGCCGGTGCCCACGTTAGTGGGACTGCTGGTCACATAGCCTAAGTCGCGATTGGTGGCGACCGGCAAATGCCGCTGGATTTGCCGATCCAATTCCCATACCGAGCGGAACGCCCGGTCGATCATGATGCCAGGTTCGATGGCTTGCAGCCGCAGGTGATCATCCTCATTGATGGTGGCGCTGACGCCGCTGCCGCGCCAGATCGCTATGGCGCCGTGCTTGGGATCCCGCAGCATCTGGGTGGAAATCAGACGCTTCTCCAACAGATAGCCGTATTCGATCTTGTCCATGGTTTCCAGCGTGATGAATTCCGGCGCTGGATCGAGCCTGGTCAGAGCCTCGCGTATCTTCTGGACGACCTTGCGCTTGCTGGCGGGCTTGGCATGCGACGGGAACGGATGATTCGTCAGGTTCCTCGCCAGCCGCACGCGACTGGACAGGATGATCCCTTGCCCCTTCCCGCCCTGAAGCCATCGCGGCGTGTCCAGCAGGTAGTCAGGCAGATTCATCGCGTCCTCGCATCAGTTGGCGAACCTTGTCGCGCAATGCCGCCGCTCGCTCGAATTCTTCCTCTTCCACTGCAGTCGCCAGTTCCTTGCGCAGCTTCTCGATGATCTGGTGTCTGGCGTTTTCCGATTTGACGTGCCTGGCGGACTCATGGCGAGTGGTGCCGTGGATTCGCCGCAGTAATGGCTTCAGCTCGTCCCGAAACGATACATAGCACTTGGGACAACCCAATCGTCCCGAATCCAGGAAGCTCTGGAAGGACAGCCCGCAGCCGGTACAGATTTTCTGGCTGTACACCGCGCGGCTTATTTCCTTCTCGCGCTTCTCCTGGATCATCGCCAGCATCATCTGCTCCAGGAACGGCTGCATCGCCTGGAACGGATTGTCCATACCCTTTTCTTCGGCACATTTCTGACAGAAATACGCCTCCGATTTCACTCCGTTGATGATATGGGTGAACTTGATGGACGCATCGTTATTCTGGCAAATCTGGCACTTCATGATTGATCCGCTATTCGTCCCACGGGCATCTTGCCCGTGGGACTAATCTCACTTGAGCAAGAGCATCGTTTTGGTCTGGACGTCGCCCCCGCCCTCAAGCCTTACAAAGTACGCGCCGGATGACAGCGGCGCTCCCCTCTCGTCATTACTATCCCACCTGACCACATGTTCCCCGGGCGGAAGCGATTTGAATCGAAATTCTCGAACCGTGCGCCCCAAGATGTCCGAAATGCTGATGCGAACTTCCCTGGTATTGCTTCCCACTGAAAACGGAATGACCGTTTCGGAGTTGAACGGATTCGGATAGTTGCCTTGCAAACGCATCTCGTTCAGAAGCGACGCCATGGGAGGGTCATAAGGAATCCGGGTTTCGTGCTGAACGCCAGGAGTCGGATGCGTCAGAATCACGAAATCCACGGTCGAATTGTTGGTGTCGTATCCGGGCGATAATCGTTCCGCAGAATTTCCCGTCCATCGATTCAACCCTTCCACGAATCCGGAGTCGATGGCATCATTCAAAATTGGAAGGAACGCCACTGAATTATAGATGTATTCCAAACCGTCGACCACTGTTTCCAAAGGGACACGCCCCGAATTTGGCCCTCAGCCAGTCGGGCACGGGACGACCTCCAGGCTATCGCCGGTTGCCAGCATGACTTGCCCCATCCGCAGATCCATCACGAAGTCCGCCAATAACTCTATGGCGTCGCTCAAATTCGGGACATCCGGGTTGTCGCCAGGATCTTCTTCGTAAGGGCTGTACGTCTCAAATTCAGCCGTTGTCAAATCCACGCTATAGGGGTCTGAGGAAAAATCCCAGGCGTCCTGCGCCACTACCACAAATTGCCCCGGCTCAATCGGCAATGTAGTGCCGCCCACCTCGCCAGGGAACTGGTACACCCGCGAGGCAAGCGTGTCCACGCCACGCATGATCAGCGCACCGTCCAGGTACGCCGTACTCGTTCCGGCGTTGTACAATTCGACGAACTGATCCTGGTACGTGTAGTTGGGTGTCCCGGCGTAATACACCTCGTTGATCTTCACCAAATCAGTGGGTTCCAGCGCCCACAGACTGCACACCCCGATCCCCAGGGCGATCACAATGATCCCAAGTCGCTTCATAACTTGCCTTCCTGTGTGTCTGTCCTCCCCTCTCGAGCCTGATCATCTATCGTGCAAAATTCGTTCCCATTGGATTCGAAAGACTATTGTAATGATAATCAATGAGATATCTGAAGACGTATAATGCAAGTCCTACGGAATCGGGTCAAAATGGCAGGAGGCACTGCCAAATTCTGACAGTACTACGGGCATCTTACCCGTGGCTAGTCATGGGCAGGATTCCCATGATACGTGATCAGTAGCCCCGATTGGGGGCGTTCCAGTAGAACCGGCAAAGTCCCCGATTTGTGCCGATCCACAGGTAATCACCATCCAGCCGCAGAATATGGATTCGCGCGCTTAGCAATCCGTCCACCGGTTGGTACAAATGGACGACCGATTGCCTCTGGAGATTGAACTGATACAGCCCTTTCTCCGTTCCGATCCAGAGATTTCGGGCATCCGCTGCGATACTATTTGGTATCTGACCATCGATGTAATGTGTGGCAAGGAGGGATTTCCATTGTCCGGTTGTTCGGCGATAGCCTTCCACGCCATCCCGGCGGGCAAACCAGACGTAATCAGGACTGACTGCGATATCCATGGTCTGCGGTCCAACCGTGCCCATCGTACCTTCCAGGGTCTGCCAGGAATTTCCTTTGACCAGCCGAAACATCCCGGCGTCGTTGACTGCCCATAGTGTGTCGGCATCCACTCTGAAACGTTGCACCCCCAGATTCCGAAACCAATTTTCCTCACGGATAGCAATGCCCTGATTGACACGATTCAGTCCACGATCTGTGCCTATGAAAATCTGACCGTCGAAGGGCGCAACTGAAAGGATACTGTTAGACCATAGACCCGCAAAGACCGTTAACGTAATCCAGTATTTCTTCCGAAGATCGTATCTTGACAGCCCTTCTGCGGTGGCAACCCATAGTTCGCGGTCATCTAACGCCAGATCATGCACCAGTGAGGACTCCAGACCATTAGTGTAATGGGGTTCGACCCCCGTCCATCGGAAATTGTTCTGCCATCGGGTGATGCCTTGATGAGGCTGATCATTCATCCCCGCAATCCAGAGGTCGGAATCTGAGAAAACGAGGGCTTGAACGTCCTCGCCCCACAATCCAGCGGGTTTCAAAGACACCCTTTGGGTTCGGACGTCCGCCTTGCCCAATCCGAAACCCCACGTCCCCAGCCACAATATCCCTCGATCGTCCACCGCCCAGTTAGTCAGCGCGTATTGCCGAAAATCGGAATCCTGGAAGTACCCGGGTCGCCAGGTATCTCCTTCCTGGAAACGGATTCCCGGCTCATCGGAGAATAGCACGGGAATATTGAACCTGCCGACCCCCGGAATTCCTAATAAGTCGCCGGTATTCAAGGGGTCTTTTCCCAATCTTCCATACCATGTGACGTTAGCTTCCACATTGGACATGCCGGGCAATAATCCGTTTCCGCCAGGCGGTTGAAAGAACCCGGTGTCAAAACGGATGAAGCCACCGGAAAATGGGCTGCCGTTGTACAGGAAGAAATCGCCGAATGGGGCATTGGGATTCCACCAATACTGAGGCGGTCCGGCTTCGACCCACAAGTAATTCCTGCCCACGCCGATCGACAGCACTCGATACCCGGGTAGGATTCCGGGAAGGTCGTGCTTTCGCCAGCGGTTCTGTGGTTCTTCCCGTTGGAAAAGTCCCGCTTCCGCACCGCACCATAACGCCTGCGTGCTCTGGTCATAGGCGACCACCCTGGCGGAATCCAGAGGCTCTGATTCCAAGTATCCGGTGGTGCGTGCCCAATAGTCGGTGTATTTTTCGCTATAGCGATGATAGGCAACCACCCCGCCTGTCGTTCCGGCATATACGTGCCTTGGTCCGATCGAGAACGAGTAGATCCAGCGGTAGTCCCGGAAGCTCGTCCAATCGCCTTCCTCAAAGACTGGTTGAGATGGCAACTTGCCTGTTGCGGTCAGCAACACTGCAACCGCCAGCGAAACCACGGTTCGATATGTCCTTTGGGGAACGCGCAATCAGATATCCCGGGTTGCTCTATCGATGCTGGTATTCTTTCGCCATGCGCAGGATCAAAGTGCTCAATAATCTTCTGAACTTGGGTGCGACTTTAGCCGCAATCTGTTGAACTTCTTCGTGATTCAGCGGACGCTCCGACAGCCCTGCCGCTCGGTTGGTGATACAGGAAATACCCATCACGCTCATGCCCAGGGACTTGGCGACGATGACTTCCGGAATGGTGGACATACAGGCGGCGTCGCATCCCAGCCGCGCTTGCATCCGGACTTCCGCAGGAGTCTCGTAACTGGGACCGGTCAGGGCGCCAAGCACTCCTCGTTTCAACGGAATGCCCAATTGCAAGGCAGTCTCTTCCGCCAGGCGATTCAGATCCTCGCTGTAGGCGTGCCCCATGTCCACGAAACGGTTGACCTCGTCCGTGGGAATCCAGCCGACTAAAGGACTGGTTCCCATCAAATTGACATGGTCGTCAATCAGCATCAAATCGCCGGGTTCGAGCCGTGACGATATTCCACCGCTGGCGTTGGTGACAATCAACGTTCTGATCCCAATCCCGTGCATCAACCGAACCGGCAAAGTGACCTGGTGTAAGGGGTATCCTTCATAATAATGGACTCGCCCCTGCAATGCCAGCACTTCGACTTTTTGAATCCGTCCGAACACCCATCTGCCGCGATGCCCGGGAACGGTGGATACCGGATACCCTGGCAATTCCTGTGTATCTATGATGTTAGTTTCCTCGAAATCATCCGCAAATTCCCCCAATCCGGAACCCAAAATAATCCCGATATCAGGTCGGTATTTCGTCCTTCGCTTGATGATTGACAGCAGCTCTTCCATCTCTGCTTTCTTCACTTGTTGGTAGGGGCTTAGCACGCTAAGCCCCTACCAACAGCTCTTTTCCCCCTTGCGCCAGTAGGGGGGAACAAAAGGGGGGGTCCGCTTATATGAGCATACCCGCTAAGCAGGCGGTCATCCAACTGGCTAAGGCGCCGCCTAACATGGCTCGGATAGCCACCTTCGCCAGGTCGGATCGTCTTCCCGGCGCCAGGGCTCCAATACCACCAATCTGGATTCCTACCGAGGCGAAATTGGCGAAGCCGCACAGTGCATACGTGGCGATAGTGGCGGATTTGGCGGATATCGTTCCGGCGGTGATTTGCATGGACAATTCGCCGTACGCCACGAATTCGTTGGCGGCAAGTTCGATGCCAAGCAAGTTTCCTACTTTGGCGGCTTCCGCCCAGGGGACTCCCATGCTGAACGCCAACGGAGCCAGAATCGTTCCGAACAAAGTCCTCAGCGACCCCGGGAAAACGCCCGGAAATTCCCCCTTCGCAGCCAGGACGGTATTACCCAGCACCTTCCCGTCGATTATCTTGTCCCCGAATGCCAGAATGACATCGGCAAGGGTCAGCAAAGCGATGAAGGCGATGAGCATCGCTCCGACATTGGCAGCCAACTTTAGCCCATCCGCCACGCCGCGAGATGCCGCGTCCAACAGATTCGCCGCTACCTTGACTCTGGGAATAGTGGCGTCACCCACGGTCTTTGATATTCCCGTCTCCGGAATGATGATCTTAGCCATCACCAGAGCCGCCGGTGCCGACATGACACTGGCGGCGATCAAATGACCGGCGCTTACCCCCATTCGAATATATCCCGCCATAACGCCGCCGGCAATAGTGGCGAATCCCCCCACCATGACCGCGTGCAATTCCGAGATCGTTAGTTCGTCCAAAAACGGGCGGATCAGCAACGGCGCCTCGGTCTGCCCGACGAATATATTGGCAGCGCAGGAAAGCGTCTCAGAACCGGATGTCCTCATCGTCCACTTCATGAAACGAGCCATGAGTTCGACCAGGAACTGCATCACGCCGATGTGATACAGAATCGCCATGAATGCGGAGAAGAAGATGATGGTCGGCAAAATGGCAAAAGCGAATTGGAATCCGAACCCAGGCCATGATGATACTCCAGGGAAGAAATACTCCGGCTTTACCAGATTCCCGAATAGGAATTCCGTGCCCTTGTCGGTTAGCTTGAGGAACTTGGTGACCTGATCCGAGAATACAAGAAACACATCTTTTCCCGAAAGCCCGCCCTGAATCATCCCGCCGAACGATCCGGTCAGCAACGTCCCGACAGAGAATCTGCCGAGTGCTGGGCGGTTGAGCTTCTTCGCAAAGACACTAGCGACCACCGAAGCCAGCAGGATATATGTCAGTAGATTGGCTTGTGCAAACCAGTATGCAATAACCACTGCCACTGCACCGCCAGCCGCAATCGCAGCCGTTGGGGCAATCCACTGTCCCCCGGTGCCCTTTCCGACCAGATAATGTTGATAGATGTAGAGCAATATGAGATAGAGCAGAATCGAAATGCCCAGCCAGGATAGATCGCGGTTCCCCAGAATAATGATCACCAGTATAAACTGCAGCGCCAGTCCCCACAAAATGACTCGAGGTGGAATCTTCCGACGGTTATTGCTCAATGCGAATCCGATTCCCATCAGAGCGAGCAAACCGATTAGTCCCATGAATCTCACAAGGATTTCCTTCTCACAGTTGGATGTCGACAAGGCACGGGCTTCCAGCCCGTGTGCATGGGCAAGATGACCATGCCACCATTGGGTGGTCTCGGGTGTCCTCAGCCGTCACACTAATCTTTCGGCGGCTCGAAGCATCTGCGGCAACGGGCTTCGTATTTGTCCGAAGCGCCCACTACCACCCGATCCGCTTCCTGAGTAATCCGCTGCGTCCGGTTGGCAGGCGCCCCGCATTTGACGCAGATTGCCAGAGTTTTGGTGATTACTTCCGCCACAGCCAGAAGCTGAGGAATGGGCTCGAACGGATTGCCGCGATAATCCTGGTCCAGTCCGGCGACGATAACTCGCTTGCCTCGATTCGCCAGTTCCTCGCAGACGTGCACTAATTCCGGTCCCAGGAACTGCGCCTCATCGATACCCAGCACTTCGGCATCTCCCGCCAAATCCAGAATCTCCTCGGCTTTCCGCACCACGATAGATGCGATTCGCTGGTCGCTGTGCGACACCAGGTGGTACTCGTCGTAGCGAGTGTCCAATTTCGGTTTGAAAATCTCCACCTTCTGCTTCGCAATCTCGGCGCGGCGCAGCCGGCGGATTAGCTCCTCGGTCTTGCCGGAAAACATCGAACCGCAGATGACTTCAATCCAACCGCGGCACGGTTCCATGATATGCATCACTGGCAGAAGCTCCGTGTTTGATCTGGCATTCAGTATCCACCTTCGCGTGAAGCCAACAGCGACTTGATTTTGGTGACCAGCAGGTCGATCGCCACCAAATTCTCCCCCCCTTCGGGAATGATGATATCGGCATATCGCTTGGAAGGCTCTACGAATTGCAGGTGCATGGGTTGCACGAATCTGACATATTGATCCAGCACGGATTCCATCGAACGCCCGCGCTCCTTCACATCTCGGCGAATTCGACGCACCAGCCGAATGTCGGCGTCGGTGTCCACATATACTTTGATGTCCATCAGCGTCCGAAGACGCGGATCTTCCAGGATGAGAATGCCTTCCAGGATGATGATATGCTGCGGAAAGATAGTACGGGTTTCGGTTTGGCGGGTGTGGAGGGCATAGTCGTACTGAGGCAGGTGGATGGGGACGCCGCGCTTGAGATCCGTCAGGTGCGCCAGGAGCAAGTCGCGGTCGAAGGCGTCAGGATGGTCGAAGTTGTGGGTGGCACGCTCTTCAAACGTCAGGTGGCTCAAATCGTGGTAATACGCGTCCTGCTGGACAATCAGGATTTGGTCAGAGCCTAATGTCTGGCGCATCCGCTCCGATACCAGCGTCTTCCCGGATCCGGTACCCCCTGCGATGCCGATCAGTATGTGTTGGTCCGACATGTGTGATGGAAGGATGGACGCAAAGAACCGAAAAGGGTGTCAAACGGGTCGTTTGACACCACCTGGTAGGTCGCTACCGCTAAAGGGGGAAGGTAGGAGTCTTGCCAGGGAAGTGCGTTCGGACTGATCATCCAAATTTCCCAGCACCAACATCAGTCCCGGCGCATAATCCCACAACAACTGCAGGCAAGCGCCGCACGGCTTCACCGGCGCAGACCCTTCCGCCACAACCGCCAGCCGGTCAAACTCCGATTCCCCTTCAGATAACGCTTTTGCCAGTGCTGTTCGTTCCGCGCACAACGACAATCCGAACGAGCTGCTCTCAATGTTGCAGCCGGTATAGACTCTGCCGCTCTTACACAGCAGTGCCGCCCCCACGGAAAACCCGGAATAGGGCGCTCGCGCAAATTGTCGTGCTTTCAGTGCAGCCTGCAAAAGGTCGCGGTCATCCATAACACTCAATATACACAACCGAAAACACAAAATCAAGCGTCTTGGAGAGAAAAAGCCGGTGAAAAATGTCACCGGCTCTTTCCCGCTTTATCCGTGGGGGAAACACCCCATCGGTTGTGAATGAACTCCCCATCCGTGTCGGAATGTCAATATACCGATCCTGCCGGAACGGTCTGGGCTGGAGGAATCGCCTGAGGCGGCGCCTCTTCCTCAGAAATACCCTGTGCCCCAGTGTGCGTTATCGGTTCAGGCTGGTTGATAATCTGTGTCCCGACATTATCTGCAGCAATCCCTGAGTCGGGTCCGTGTCCAAACGCGATCAGCAAGAAACATGCCCCCACTGCAATCAAGAACAGAACCGAAATCGCATAGAATTTAACATGCATCATTCGGAATCCTTATGCGATCCACCAAGAAGCACTCGCAGTGGGTCGTTATGATTATAACAAGTAGTTTTACTATCTTGACAATACTTGCTCAATATACGAAAAATCCCCGAAATAGTCAAGCGTTTTCCAGCGCCGCACAAAAAAATCTCCCGCCGGGTCTAATCAGGCAATGACGTGCCCGCAAAACAGGAGGTTAGGGAGAATGACTATCCGCCGTCACACGCCCTCGTGTGACGGAATTTGACGAGGTGTCAAACGGGTCGTTTGACACCACAGCAAGTCGCATTGTGCTGTCATGTGTCCTCACGTGACAGCTCTCTTTTCGGTCAGGTGAGGACACCTGACCGCACATCGGAACACGGGCGGGACGCCCGTGCCACAAAAGACGATCCGCCGTCACACGCCCTCGTGTGACGGAATTTGAGGAGGTGCCAAACGGGTCGCTTGACACCACCGCGAAAATCTTGGGTCACGCTGCGCTAATCCGCTTTAGGCGGACTAACCCAACCTACATCATATGGGTCAGTTGTTGCTCGGCGTCTCCTGTGACCCTGCCGGCGGAATCGTTCGGGTGACCGGTCTTGGCACCGGTGGTCTTTGGGACTCCGTCCCCTTCAAAGGCGCCTGCTTCTCAGCGGCAGAAGGCGTTTCGTATTTCGACACCTGGTCAGCCTTCGCCGGAATCTCCGTCTTCGGTTTGCAGTCCGTAATCAGGGAAACCAGTACCGAATCCGAGCCAATAGTCTCGGTCAGTTCGATATCAACTTGTTTGAAAGCAATGCTGTCAGGATGCTGCGGATCGAACGGTATCTCGACCAGGTCGCCGGTGTAACCGCGAAAACCGGTTCCCGCCACCAAGGTGGGCGCTTGCTTCGATTTCGAGACCCCGGGCTGGAATGCTCCCGAGGTGATGGCGAGATCGATCCCCTCATTCTTGGCAAGGAGCGAATCCAGCGAATTGCCGCGAAGATCTGTCAAAAGAATCACATAATCGACCTTTCCGCGGAGTCGTTTCAATATCTCCGGACAAACGTCCCGATAGGGTCGAGTCTCGATCCCCAGGCTGTCCATCACAGCCTTATCGCGCCAGAACAACTCCTCGGTCAAACCGAACACCCCGATCTTGAGTCCGGCGTCTTTCTTGATGATATACGGTCGGAATAGCGGTCGTCCGGCTTTCTTGTCGTACACGTTCGCGCACACGAAAGTCACGCCGTACTTGTGTTCCGCGTCTTTCAACACTTCGATCCCGTTGTCGATGTCCTTCTTGCTGATCCCCAGAACGTCATAGCCGATCTTGCCCAACCCTTTCAGCATACAATCCGTGAAGTCGGCGCCCTCACGCTTGTTGGCGCTGGTAAAATTGCCGGCGTCAGCGACAATGACCGCGGCGTCTTTCTTGGTATTCTGCTCGATAAAGGTAGCCCGCCGGGCTAACCCGCCTTTTCTGACGTGTCAGCCGCACGGCTCTAAACTGCCGGTCAAGTTGCCGGAATAGAAGACTTGAAGCATGCCGCTGGGCGGTCCGGATTGGCACCCGCCAAATCCAGTCAATATCATTCCGCCAAATAACAGGACGACAAACCAACTCAGACGGGATCCGTTTCTCATGACTGACCTTTTCTCAATAAGACCGATCTTGGTGAATCCGCCGTCACACGCCCTCGTGTGACGGAATTTCTCAGGTGCCGCAGGGCTTGCCCGCCGCTGGCAGGTAAACCCTCACCCTGCGCAAGTTAGAAGATGATTTCTCCGGTACAGGGTGGGGACACCCTATACCACGGAAAGTTGGGTCACGCTTTGCTAATCCGCCATAGGCGGACAAGCTCAACCTACGTTACTTACCCGTCGAATGCCGCAGAAGTTCCCAATCTCTTCCCATGGGCATCTTGCCCTTGGCTTATCCGCCGTCACACGCCCTCGTGTGACGGAAGGACGCAACTTTCGGGCAGACGAGGGCGTCTGCCAGCGGGATACTCGATAAGGTAGAGAAAAGGCGGGATCGTAAACGACCCCGCCTTTCGAAATCTTCGTACAGCGATTACTGGACTAACAACATCTTCTTCGTGTCTGAGAAGTTGTTGACCTTCACCGTGTAGAAGTAGATGCCGGAAGACAAGCCGGTGGCATCGAAGGTCACTGCATAACGACCGTTGTCGCGGTCTGCACTGACCAACGTCTTTACTTCCTGCCCCATCACGTTGTACACCTTCAAGGTCACAAAACCGGTTTCCAGAACGTCATAGACAAGGCTGGTTGCCGGGTTGAAGGGATTCGGATAGTTCTGGTGCAGTTTGTACTCGGTGACCACCACCGCTTCGCCCAAGAAGGACGGAGTGGCTTCGGCAGTCAATTCGCTGACGGTCTCATTGCCGTTGATGTCCTGATCCACCAGACGATAGGTGTAGTGGACGCTATTGACCAGGTTGTTGTCCTGGTACGTGTACTCGCTGCCGGTCGGGCTGTTGGAGCCTTCAATCATCTCAGGAAGGCGGGTGAAGTTCTCGCCATCCGTGCTGCGCTCCAGATAGAACCCGCGGTTGTTGGTCTCGGAAGCAGTCGCCCAGTTCAACACAATCATACGATCGCCAGCCTGTGCCGTGAATGCAGTCAGTTCAACAGGCAACTGGGTGTTGCCGCCGTCCCAGCCGAAGGACCACAGTGAGAAGTGGTCCACGGAGACTTGGGCATAGCCGCCTTCCGGGGTATCGGTCACCAACGTCGGAAGTGCTTTGTCCCACTGACCGGTGCAGCCGACTACACCGCCATTGTACCAGGCCACGTGCAACATCGTCTCATCCGCGCCGAAATCCGAAGCATCATAATCCGCCTGGGAATAGCCGAAGAATACATCAAAGAAGCTATCCGGGATCGGAGGCGGACCACTGAGTTCGAACACGCGGGTCATGTACATCGTGGCAAACGGGGGGCATGGAGGCTGAATGTTGAACAACTGAGCCGTCACTGTCAAAGGCTCCATGCCGGCGGTAATCCACAGCGTGCACTCGTCGTCGAAGAAGTAATGGGTCGCATGAGGCGGAATAACTGCCGTCTCAGGACCAGCTTCTTCCTGAGGGAGGCACACCTCACTGGGAATTTGAATCGCTTGCCCGAAGCAGACTTGCACGATCAGTGGACCAGAAATGGTCGTGGTGTACCGGTTGTTGGCTACACCACCGACAGTCATCAAGTCATTGTAGTGCGTTGCCAGATCAACACTGGCGGCGTTGAAAGCACGCAGATAGCCGTACTCACCCTGGTTCCAGCAGGGCTCGACGCCCGTGCCCACTTGCCGGATTATCACTGCGCCGTTGCCGGTGTACAAGTTACCATCTGCCACAAACGGCGGCTCGGCGTAACCCAAAATCATATGATCGGTTCCATTTGGCATAAGAGCAGAGGAACGAAGATCATCGCCGCCGGGCAGACCGCCAGCCAAAGGCGGATCCACGATCCCGTTCGGACCGCACAAGTAAACGCCGACCATCCAGCCATCTGCCAGTGGGCCCAGCGGTCCCTGGATCGGGCACCACGGTGACGGGTAGACACCGGTTCTAAAGGACACATTACTGTCCTGGGCGTACACACCCGCCGCTAACAGTAGAATGACGCCAAAAACTACGAATGGTTTCAAGGTCTTCATCAGGACTCCTCCTTGTGTCACATGAGTTATCATTGTTATATCAACAGGTCCTTATCTCCTGCCGATTAATGCGTTCTCTGAGAAGGAACTGCACTTCTTCTGGGCGTCGAAGGGACTGCCCGCTCGATGGTCTGAGTCCGATTCGGGCTCCCAACCGCCGGGGTTTGAATGATGGTGGTGCCGCGTCCCGGATCATCGGTCGGATCATAGATCCAGGGGCTGGGCGACGGCGCGCCGGACGTGTTGTTCGTCCAAATGGGTCCGCCAGGCTGGAGCACTCCGTCAGGATACCAGGCTCCGAAGAAATAGAAATACACACCGCCGGATAGCTGGTCCCACACTTCCAAGGGATCCAATCCGACGAGTTCCAGTTCCAGTGAGGAACAAGCCGTCGGGCTGACAATAGGGAGACCATAGGCGAAGAAGCCAACCGGGATGTTCCCGTAGTTGATGGGAGCGGCGTTCACTTCACCAGCCGTGGTGATGTCAACGTCGGTGCCCGGAGCATACAGCGGATGGTTGTACCAGAAGGCGTCCGTGTACAGAAGCGGGAACCCGCCGTACCACACGCCAAAGAAGTACGTTGCCACCGCGCCGGTTCTCTGATTCCAGACTTCATCGCCGTCAGCCGCCTGCGCGCCGATGATGCTGTCGATGTTGGTGGTCTGGAAGTAGCCCGGACGGAAATACTTGAAGGGCAGCATGAACGGGGTAAATCCGTAAGGGAATCCCGTCGTATCAGGACCAGAAATGTATTGATACTTGATGAATCCCACCGTGTTGGACGGATCGGATTCCGTTGCGAATGCTGCCAGAGCGACGGCAAGAATAATTGCCGTAACGAAAATCACTTTTCTCATCTTTTTCCTCCCTTAAGGATGCAGATTTCGAGAATCAAACCTTTCACAAGATTAAGTAACTTCGGGCATCACCTCCTTTTCAGGGTGTTTGGGTCGGTTGATTGTTACTCTAATTTTCCTCAGAACCGCTTAACTCGCTTAAATATACTTTCAGGCTAAGGTACAAACTACCTGGTCAATTCTCAGCCCCTTTCGATAACCCGTGGGGAAACGCTCCCGAGATTTTCCGTAATTGCCTGAAATCGGAAAACTACATAATCATCACAATTACATACGTTTACCGATCCTGTCTTCCCGATTCCCACTATAGTTTTTCGACGCACTATAATTATACACAATATTTTTGATATTGTCAAGTGTTTTTTCCGATGGAAGCAGTTTTTTTTGCGAAGGATGTTTGTTCCGTCACACGAGGGCGTGTGACGGCGGAAGCACACTGGTGTATTTCGATGTGCGGTCAGGGGTCCTCACCTGACCGAAAAGGTGGCTGTCACGTGAGGACACGTGACAGCACCATTCTTCTGTTCCGCTGGCAGACGCCCTCGTCTGCCAGCAAGATCACCGTTGTTCCGTCACACGAGGGCGTGTGACGGCGGAATCGCCTCTCTGGTTCCTGCTTGGTTTCACCTCGTTGAACCCTGAATCATCCGAAGTTCCGCTGGCAGACGCCCTCGTCTGCCAGCAAAATCTTCGTTATTCCGTCACACGAGGGCGTGTGACGGCGGAATCGCCTCTCTGGTTCCTGCCTGGTTTCGCCGTAGGCGTCCATTTGGACAAGCGAAGCGTAACCAGGCAGCGTCATTACCCGCCAGGTTACATCCCGAAGCGGGATTTAAAACCTGGCTGGAACAATAAACAGCGTAGGTCAGGATCCCTGTGATCCTGACTATTCCATTATCCGTCTGGCAGAGACGGCACCGCCCGTTCTGAGGACTCCGTGTGTGGTCTGGGTCGGGCGTCCGGTCTTGCCGGAAGCTCTGAAATCCTATGCGGATTCCCCAAGGTGCAAACGCACGCCCGATCCGTGTGCCGGTATAGGACACTGTGAATCCGTGTGACGTCGGATGGAAGGACTGTGATCCCAAGCAACCGCTGGATGCCGGGCGCAATAATCCATGCCACGACGTGGATAAGAGCGGTTGGAAGCGGTGTTTCCGTAATTTGAGTGGAGGAAGCTGCTGCTGTCGAGAAGGCGCTGGACTGTGGGGAATTCGGTGGTGTGGTTGCGCCGGCTGTGGTTGCTGCGGCTGCGGCGCACAACACCAATAGAGTCAGGAGTGCCTTTTTCATGGTCGGTCCTCCCGATATTTCCGTGGTGCAGGGTGTCCTCACCCTGCGCCAAGTTCCTGCCTGGTTTCGCCGTAGGCGTCCATTTGGACAAGCGAAGCGTAACCAGGCAGGTGCAAATCCCGCCAGGTTACATCCCGACCGCTTGAGGGGGCTTACGCCAACGGGACTTGAAACCTGGCTGGAACGAAACCGTCACACGAGGGCGTGCGACGACGGAATCACACTCTTGTATTATACGCTATTTTTTCTCGGAAGTCAAGAGTTTTTTCGCGGCCGCACATTTTTTTGCATAGTAGATTGGGTTAGGGCACACGCCCGTAATCCAATATTTTCCCGCCACCTCACTGCAGGTGGCGTAAGATGGTGTCAACTCCGGAGAGTTGATGCCACACTAAAAAGGCAGATCGTCCTCGCTTTCCATGGTTTCCTTGGTCTCCTTCTTGTCGGAAGCTTTTGGGGAAGCTGCGCCGGGCTCTTCTGCAGGACCGGCTTCGCGACGACCCAGGAACTGCATCCGGTCAGCGACAATCTCCGTCATGTACCGCTTTTGCCCGTTTTGATCGTCCCAACTTCGGGTCTGCAGCCTGCCTTCAATATACACCGGGCTGCCTTTTTTCAGGTACTCGTTCGCCAGCTCCGCCAGGCGCCGCCACAATACTATATTGTGCCACTCGGTGTGTTCTTTCATGTTCCCTTCGGCGTCCTTGAATTTTTCCGTGGTCGCGATGGAGAATTTCGCCACCGCCACCCCGGACGGGGTGAATTTCAGTTCGGGGTCTTTGCCCAGGTTGCCGATCAAGATCACTTTGTTGACTGATGCCATGACTGCCTCCGATATGTGGTGATGATATTTCTACCGTACCCAGCTCGTCCCAGCAGCGTTTTGCCCAGGGCGTCTCGATAGTGCAGTCAAACGACCCGTTTGACTGCGGAGTGGATGGGTGTCAAACGAGTCGTTTGACACCACAAGGCTATCGAATCCAAAAGGAAACGACCAACCCTAGCAGACAGCCGCCCCAATCCGCTGCCATATCCGCCAAGGACACATCGCGTCCCGGGATCCACGATTGATGCCATTCATCCACCGGCGCATAACCTACCGCAATCGCGAAAGCAATGATCAGTATCACCGGCGACCATTTCGATGTCCGAACCCGGGAAAGCGACCAGGCAATGGAGATGACCAGTATCGCGAATTCGACGACATGATAGACCTTGTCGAAGGACCGGAACATCATCTTTGACAGGTCTTTGCCCGGGATGGATGACGCCACAAAGATTGCACCTGCCCACAGGATGGGCACCAGCAGCACCCACCAGCGGCGGGATATATGTATCATGCGGCTGTCTTCCTTAACCGTACCATGGGCATCCTGCCCATGGGAAATCCGCCGTCACACGCCATCGTGTGACGGAAAAGCCATAGCCTGGCTGGCAGACGAGGGCGTCCGCCAGCGGACATGCAGCGGCGGGACGCCTACGCCACGATTCGTGGTGTCAACTCTCCGTAGTTGACACTTTTTGCTGCCACCTACGGAGAGGTGGCAGCACAGACAGGTTTATCGCTTTATTACTTTCCTGGAAATTGAATAATAGGATCGAAGCCGATGTCCTCCAGCACCGCCGGAATTTCGTCGATCAAATCTGAGGCAGTCAGCGATAATGCTCCTTGGTACTCAAGCGCACTATCTCCACAGGCTCCGTGTAGCCATGCGCTGCAAACCGCCGCATTCCATGGCGACAGTCCCTGCGCCAGGAATCCTCCGATCATGCCGGTCAAAACATCGCCGGTGCCGCCCGATGCCATACCGGGGTTGCCGGTAGGATTCACCCATACCATGCCGTCGGGACGGGCAATGTATGAGGGCGCGCCTTTCAGCACTACCACGCATTTCCAAGTCTTTGCCCATTTCCGAGCCGTCGCGATTGGATCATCCATAATCTGGGAAATCGACTCACCGGTCAGACGCGCCATCTCGCCGGGGTGAGGAGTTAGCACACACTGCTTCGGCAACTTCTTCAACAACGACTTCTTCTGAGCCAACTGATTCAAACCGTCGGCATCGATCACGGTCGGAAGCTTGACCAGCGGAAGCAGCTTTTCGATGAAATCCCCCACATGCTTTTCCATGGAAATCCCGGGTCCCAAAACCAGCGCATCCGCCCAAGCCAACGCTTTCTTGACTTCGGGCAAGGCTTCGGGGTGTAATAATCCAGTGCTCTTGTCGGGCAAGACCCACGTCATGCCTTCCGTCAGTTTGACTTCTAAGATGGGATTAAGTTCCTTGGGGATTCCTAATCGGGCTAATCCCACACCGACTTTGATGGAGGTCTGCGTCGCTAACGTGGCGGCTCCGGTGAAGCCGGGCGAACCTGCCAACAGGAGCAATTTTCCCACGTCGCCTTTGTGAGCTTCCCGATGGCGGCGGGGCAGCATTCCTAAGACATCGTCCTCTTCGGTCATGCCGAATTTCAGGTCGGCTTCATCTACGAATTTTCGGGGGATGCCGATGTCCACGATTTCGACCTCGCCGGCGTAGTTCCTGCCCGGAGGCACCATCAGTCCGATTTTGGGCAAGCCCATGGTGACGGTCAATTCGGCGATGACGGCTGATCCGCCGACTTTGCCGGTGGAGCCTTCCACGCCGGAAGGGATATCGATCGCCAGCACCCGGTTTTCGGTCACATTGATGGCTTCGATGACGTCGGCGATCAATCCTCGAGCCGCGCCTTTGGTGCCAGTGCCCAGAAGCCCGTCGATGGCGAGATCGGCGGAGGATCGGGTCGCCAGATCCTCTATATTATCGGTAGGGGAGACGGAGCCGCCCATTTCGAGGAACCAATCATGATTGGCTTTGGCGTCGGGGGTCAGCTTGCTTGGGCTACCGATCAGGAGGACATCAAGAATTGCGCCACGGTTCATCAGATGCCGGGCGGCGGCGAAGCCGTCGCCTCCGTTGTTGCCGGTGCCGCAGTAGATTCGGATGGATTTGCCCTGGACGCCGTCCAGCATGTCTTCGGCGGCTTCTACCACCCCCATGCAGGCGTTCTCCATTAACACCAGCCCCGGTACGCCCATCCCGTCGATGGTTTTCGAGTCCAGGGACTGCATTTCTTTAGCGGTTACGATTGGGATCATGGTTTCCTCTGTGAGGTGGTGTTATGTGTCCCCACCTGACACTGCGTAGGTTCGATTGTTCGATTGCTAAATTGTCAAATTGTTGGGTTCCCGCCAGGTTTCGCCGTGGGCGTCCATTTGGACAAGTGAAACGTAACCTGGCGGGGCATTTAAGTAGGTCAGGATCCCTGCGATCCTGACTATTCCCTGTCATCCCGGACTTGATCCGGGATCCAGTAGGTCGGGTTCCAAGCGTAGCGCCGAAACCCGACAATTACATTATTCTTGTGCTGCCACCTCTCTGCAGGTGGCAGGGAGTCTTGGTGTCGCCT
>Ga0299915_10000071_pt1 | contig 69578 bp, 57 predicted proteins | sample RVTome_13_FD_200263 | JGI IMG/M metagenome (GOLD analysis project Ga0299915, IMG submission 200263) | Soil microbial communities from uranium-contaminated site in the Upper Colorado River Basin, Wyoming, United States - RVT92D227 (version 2) ...
CGACACGAGCAGTCTGGTGCGGTGCACGACTCCACGCGCGAGACGAGCATGCGCGTCGGCCCGGCCGAGTCCGCTCGCTCGAACACGAGGAGCCCGTGGGGGAAAAGTGCCCAAGATCGATCCACGCGAGGAGCAGGGGTCACAGGAGCCTCATGGCAGAGTGGTGGCCTCGTGTGCCACAAGCCACTCTACGACGCCAGGCTCTACGCGCTGCTGATGAAATACGACGAAGATCTCGCTGCGGAGACACGGCGGCGGCGATGCCAACTCTGCGGTGGTCGGCTCGACAGACACGACTTCCCGCGCAAGCCGCGAGTACCGCCGGGGATCGAGCTGCCGGATGACTACGACTGGCGATACAGCTACTCGTGTGCGGTGGACGGGTGCCGAAAGCGGCACACGCCACCATCGTCGAGATACCTGGGCCGGCGGATCTACCTCGGCGTGATCGTGGTGCTCGCGACCGCTATGCAGCAGGGCCTTGCACCGTGGCGGCTGGGTCGACTTCGTCACGAGCTGGGCGTGAGCCGGCAGACGCTCGAGCGGTGGCGGACCTGGTGGCGCGAGGCATTCGTCGAAAGCGCGTTCTGGAAAGCAGCGAAGGCAGCATTCGCGCCGCCAGTCGACGAGACCTGTGCGCCGCACTCGCTGCTCGAACGTTTCGACGGCGACGAGCGCGAGCGACTCGCAGCGCTCTTGCGCTTCCTCTCGCCGCTATCGACGCCAGCCGACTACGTCGCCGATCGACGTCGGTGAGGGAATCGCCGACGAAGATGCCGACCCGCAGAGGAGGGTGAAAGACGCAGTGCGTGCCGGCGCGATAGACGACGCGCACGATGAAAATCAGAACACACGAACCAACGACACACGAACGATGGGCGAACCTACGCTTTTCGGTGGTGGGGCATTTGCTCGCCGCTCCGCCGCCGCGAGGCGACCTCCAGGCGGAACTCGAACAGCTCGCCGAGAAGAAGTGGCGGCACCCGGTGACGAACGAGCCGACGTGCTTCGGACTCTCGACGATCCAACATTGGTACTACGAGGCCAAGAACGCGCCGACCGATCCGGTCGCGAAGCTGCGCAAGAAGCCGCGCAAGGATCTCGGCCGACAGATCTCGCTGTCCGACGCGCTCAAGCAAGCGATCCACGCGCAGTACGCCGCGCATCGCAGCTGGACGTACCAGCTGCACCACGACAACCTCGTGGCGTGGGTGGACGCTGAGCCCGCGCTCGGCCCGGTGCCGGCGTACGCGACGGTGCGGCGCTACATGAAGTCGGTCGGGCTGACCAAGCGGCGCAAGATCGGCGGCGAGCCAACCGAGGGCAAGCGCCGCGCCGAGCGCCGGCTCGACGAGCGCGAGGTACGCAGCTACGAGAACGAGTACGTCAACGGGCTGTGGCATCTCGACTTCCACCACGGCAAGAAGAAGGTGCTGGTCGCGCGCGGCGAGTACGTGACGCCGATCGTGCTCGGCATCGTCGACGATCACTCGCGGCTCGCGTGCCACCTACAGTGGTATTGGGCAGAGAACGCCGAGAACCTCGTCCACGGGCTGTCGCAGGCGATCCAGAAGCGCGGCTTGCCGCGCTCGCTGATGACCGACAACGGCAAGGCGATGACCGCCGACGAGACCACGCAGGGTCTGGCGCGGCTCGGCATCGTGCACGAGAAGACGCTCCCGCATTCGCCGTATCAAAATGCGAAGCAGGAAAAGTTTTGGGCTCAACTCGAAGGCCGGCTCGTCGCGATGCTCGAGAACATCGCCGACCTCTCGCTCGCGCGGCTCAACGAGATCACGCAAGCGTGGGTCGAGGGCGAGTACAACCGCAAGCGCCACTCCGAGATCGGGGCGGCCCCGCTGCGGCGCTTCCTCGACGGCAAGGACGTCGGTCGGCCAAGCCCGACCTCCGAGGTGCTGCGCCAGGCGTTTTGCGCCGAGGACCGGCGCACGCAGCGCAAGAGCGACGGGACGATCAGCCTCGACGGCCGGCGCTTCGAGTTGCCGTCTCGCTACCGCCACCTCGACCACGTGACGATTCGCCGCGCGAACTGGGACCTCAGCTGGGTGCACTTCGTCGACGAGCGCACCGGAGCCGTCTTGTGCCGGCTCTACCCGCTCGACAAGGCAGCGAACGCGGATGGGATGCGGCGCACGCTCGAGCCACTCGCACCGGCGATCGTGACGACCGCGGCGCCGGCGCCGGCGATGCCGCCACTGCTCGCCCGGCTCGTGGCCGACCAGCAGCGCACGGGCCTGCCGCCGGCCTACCTGCCGAAGGACGAGCGTGCAGTCACCACCGACGACGCAGTCGCCACCGATGAGGTCGCACCCGACCACGAGGACGGAGGCGCGCCGTGAACAAGAAGCTGCTCGCCCTCTTCGGGCTCAAGTGGAACCCGTTTTCGCCCGAGATCCCGACCGACGCGCTGCTCGTCGCGCCGCGCATCGACAGCTTCTGCTGGCGCATCGATAACCTCGAGCGCGAAGGCGGCTTCGCGCTCGTCACCGGCACGCCCGGCATCGGCAAGTCCGTGGCACTGCGGCTGCTCGTAGAGCGCCTGTCCGCGATCCGCGAGATCAAGATCGGCGTGATGATCAAGCCGCACACGAACGTGTCGGATTTCTATCGCGAGCTTGGCGACCTCTTCGTCGTGCAGCTCTCGCCGCATAACCGGTGGGCCGGTGGGAAGGTCTTGCGCGAGCGCTGGCAAGCACACATCGACGCGGCGCTCATCCGGCCAGTGCTCATCATCGACGAGGCACAGGACATGTCGACCAAGGTGCTCGACGAGGTGCGCCACCTCTCGAGCGCACGACTCGATTCGCACATGCTGCTGACGACCATCCTCGCCGGGGACACTCGCCTCGTCGAGAAATTCAAGAGCGAGGATCTTTTGCCGCTGGCGAGCCGGATGCGCGTGCGGCTCAACCTCGACCGCGCGACGCCCGACGAGCTTGAGCAGTGCTTGCGCCACTGCATGACCAAGGCAGGCGCCGCCAAGCTGATGACCGCCGAGCTCGTCACGACCTTGTGCGAGCACGCCACCGGCAACTACCGCGCGCTGATGACGATGGCGAACGACCTGCTCGCCGCCGGTGCACAGCGCGAGGTCAAGCAACTCGACGAGAAGCTCTTCTTCGACTCGTACACTCCAGCGACCGCCGAGCCCGCGAAACCGGCAAAGGCAGCGCGGAGTAGACGGCGATGAACCTCCCGACCCTGCCGGCGCATCGCCTCGCCGAGCGCCCGCAAGAACGGCGGTGGCTCATCGACGAGCTGTGGGGCGACGAGGCCGTCGGCATCGTCGGCGGCGAGCCGAAGTGCTGCAAGTCGTTTCTCGCGCTCGACATCGCCGTCTCGGTCGCGGGCGGGGTGCCGTGTCTGCGCCGCTATGCTCCGACGCAGACCGGCCGCGTGCTGCTCTTCGCCGCCGAGGACGCGCTCCACGTCGTGCGGCAGCGACTCGCCGGCATCGCTACCGCCGCGGGACGCGATCTCGTCGACCTCGACATCCACGTCATCACCGCGCCCGCCGTGCGGCTCGATGTCGAACGCGATCGCGACGCGCTCACCCAGACCATCGCCGAGCTTCGGCCCCGACTACTCGTCCTGGATCCTTTCGTGCGTCTGCACCGCATCGACGAGAACGTGTCAGGCGAAGTCGCGCCGTTGCTCGCATACCTGCGCGAGCTCCAGCGCCGCTTCCACGTCGCCGTCGTGCTCGTGCACCACGCACGCAAGGGCGGCGCGAAGATGCGTGCCGGTCAGGCACTGCGCGGGTCGAGCGAGTTTCACGCCTGGGGCGATTCGAATCTGTTTTTGCGCCGCCAAGGCGAACAGCTCACGCTCTCCGTCGAGCACCGCGCGGCGGCGGCGATCAGCGCCGTTTCCTTGCAGCTCGAGGTCGCCGGCGACGCCGTCGCGCTCACGACGATCAATCGCCGGCCCGCAGATCTGGCGGCGCCGATCGCTGCCGCGACGGCGCCTACGCCAACGACCGAGCAGAAGATCGAGGCCCAGCTGGCGGCAGCGGCTTCGCCACTCACCGCCGGCGCGCTCCGCAAACTCTGCCGGACCCGGCACGCAACCGTGACCGCGGTGCTCTCCGATCTCGTCGCCACTGGCCGCATCCGCAAGGAGTCGGCCGGCTACGTGATCTCGCGCTGATTCCCGCTTCCCATTCCCTCACGCCTTAGGAGTGCGCGGGAACGGGAACGGGAACCATCGAAAAGCGTGATCGCCACTCCATCAAAAAGCGCGCTCACGCTCACTGGCGGCTCGCGAGCAGTTCGATGGTTGATGGCCGCACCAGCGTCACGCCGTCGATCGATCCCCCGTTGGCGAGCGCCGCGTACACTCGGCAGAGACCGCGTGCGCTCGCGATCCCGTTGCCCCACGGCAACTGATCTCGGCGACGATGGCCTCGCCGACACCCGCAACGACAACCCGGCCATCGGTCATCGCGACGTACTTCGCGTCGGTCTTCCAGCGCGGTTTGCCGTCGAGCCCGAGCGCGCGCGTGCCGCGGTCGTCGGCGCAGACCACCGCTGTCTCGATCACGCCGACCACCGGCTTCCCGCACACCCCGCGGTGTCGCGCCACATCACGTGCCCGCGATCGACGTCGATCAGCTCGACCGCCGGGCGCGCGCCTTCGAGGCAACCACGATCGCGCGGACGGCCCGGCACCGGGTACGGCCCACGGCGTCGCGAGCCGGAGCGGCACGAACCGTCGCCGGTGATGCCTGCCGCGAGCGGCCGCTGCGGCGCCCGGCTCCGCCCGAACCGTCCCTTCAGCTCGCCGAGCTGCCAGGCCGGTGCCGGCGGCGGATACGCCCAGTGCGGCGGAGCAGCCTCCACGGGCGGCTCCGGCGCCGCGCAGCTCGCGGCGAGCGCACACAGGGCAATTCGACTGATCACATGAGTCCTGGCGAGCCGATCCACGCGCGGGCTGTTGAAGTTGTCGATGCCACGCGGCCCGAGCTCGAGTCCCGTCGGTCGCTCAGGCTGCTGCGCGAGCGCGGCGGGTCCGCGCAGCGCCGGGCACCGCGTAGATGCTGAGCTCGCCGCCGGCCTTCATCCACCCTTTGTCGAGCAGCCACGTGTGGGGCCTTGCGACGGGGAGTGGCTGGAAGCCCTCGGGGAGCTCGTAGGTCGATCCCGTCAGCTCCTTCCAGCCCGTGAAGGTCGTGCCGCTCGAGTAGTAGTCGACGTCCCAGAACATCCGCTCGATGTCCTGGTCCTGGTGGTGACGCCGCCAGTTGTTGAGCACGTAGTTGAGCGTGTGGCGCGCCTGCGTTGGCGAGGTGATGAGGCGCGAGTGATAGCGATCCGAGAACACCTGGCCACGACGCCGCGGGAGGCCGCGCTTCGAGAGAGCTCGGTTGATGCGCTGTGCCGCCGAGATCTGGAACGCCTGGATCCCCCTCGAGAGGGCCGTATCGTTGTCGGCTTCGACGATGGCGTGGACGTGATCGTCCTCGAGCGAGATCTGGACGATGCGGAAGTCGGTGCGCGCGTTGACGACGTGCATCGCCTGACGGATGGCGTGATAGGCCTCGCGTCGCCGCAGGTTTCCGATCGCGCCGACGACGCGCATCGTGACGTGAACCGCCGTGGTCTTCGAGAATCGCGTGCGCGTGGTGTGCGGCTCGCTCGAGCGATACGTCTTCGGCGGACGCCCTGCGCCCCTGCGCTTGCCGCCCCAGCCTCGCGTGTGCTTGGTCCCGTCCTCGAGTGGCAACGCCTGCTGGACGTGCTCCGTTCGCACCGGTCGCATATCACGTACGTATCAAGGTCCGATGAACGTGTAAACATGAAACCGCCGATAGATACTATATTTTTCGCATTCTCAGGATTGTCGAAGGCGAGCGAGCACAGTGGAGTTGGATCCGAACGTTCGATCCGCGGGCGCGACTTCGCCGTCACCGACGACGTCGCGCGATCAACGCGGACCGGGGCAATCGATCTGCAGAGCGCGCACGCTGTTGCCGGTGACGGCGTGTGCACGACGGATGAAGTCTGCTCGTCGTGCTCGGCCCGTTTTGCGCCTTGACCAACCCCGCCGGAGTCTTCCTCGGACGTCCTGGGCGAGTTGCTCACCGCCGACAGCCCACGACCAGGGTCCCAGCGCGCGAGCGTCCAGTCGCCGGCGATTGCTATCGGCACGATCGAGTGACTCGGAGGTCGAATACTCTGCGCGCAATCTGGTGCCTGGCCCGAGCCTGATCCCGGCCAGAGCTCGGAGGTCAGGTTCCGAGCTCACTTGATTCCGCCGATAGGGCCTGCGGCTGTCCCGCCGAGCGGGGCTGCAGCTCGGGCACCGGGCCCGACGGCCCGGGGGGCGTTGGAAGCGTGGGCGGCAAGGGGGAAGTGGTGAGGTGTGGGTCGTCGGGCAGCGGGATCGTGAGTGCGGTGATCTCGTGGGCCCGGAGTCGGTGGCAACACCCAGCGCAGCGACGCGGGCGAGATGACTTGCACGGCCGGGTGTGCGAGGGCACAGCGGTCGTGGAGATGGCACGGCGTCACGGACTCGATACGGTGGTTGACGGACGAGCGAGGCGCGCCCCGACCCGCGTCGCCAGCGCGTGCGTGTTCGCGTTCTTTCGGGACTCGCGGCCAGCGAAGCTACGAAGCTCGTCGAGCTCGCTCGGCTCCACGTTGTCGCCGGTGCAGTTGAGGTGACAGATCTGAGGATCTGACGCGGGGAGGATCGTGGTCCCAGTCGACGCGATACGCGATCGCGGTTCCGGCGATGGCGAGCTCGAGTGCGAGCAGCCCCAGACACGCTGCAGGTGACTCACGTCGGTCACACGCGACGAGCGCCTCGCGGATCGCGCCCCCAAGCAACTGCCGGCGGGACCGATCGTGCGCGAGACGCAGATCTCCGACACGGTGCTACGCATCGACTACGCCTCGAAGGCCGCGCGCGGGGTTGGGCTGCGGCTCGCCGCCGATCCGATCCGATCCGATCCGATCCGACGCCTCGGAGCGTGACTGCTCGGCTCGGCGCGGCGGAGCGCACGGTGGCACAGCGCGCCGCGATGACCACGTGCCGACCGATCGCGGGCTCCGCGAGCGGCTACTTCACGGGGTTCTCGAATCGCGGCGACGAGTACGGCCTGGTTTGTCTCACCGGACAGCAGGCGCGATCGCCACGGCATCACGTGTCAATGCGGGTACTGAAGGGCATCTTCACCTCCGACTGTCTTGATCTACTTCAGCGGGCAGGTCGATTCGGCGATCGGGCGCGTGAGGACGCTCTTGATCTTTGCACCTTCGAGCTGGAGATCGAAGCGGCGGTCGGGGCCGCGGTCGCAGGTGGCTTCGAGGCGCCAGGCGAAGCCTTCGCGGATGAACGTCCTGGGCTTGCAGGTGCCGACTTCGGCTCGAAGGGCGTCGCTACCGGTCCTGAGCAGATCGTGAATGCTGGGGTCGACGAACGCGCGCTTGAAGACGTTGTCGTCCCAGCGCGCGAGGAGGGAGAGCACGTTCTTCGACGCGGTGGTGACCTCGGCGGGGACCGGCACGTCGCGCGAGGTGCCGAGGAAGCCGAGGAGGCGGCCGTCGGTAGCGGCGTTGACCGCGAGCTCGAAGGCGCCGCGCTCGCAGGTCAGCTTGAAGCGTACGTTGAGCGGCGAGCTGACCTCGACGGGCGTCGCGGCGGTGCAGGTGCCGTGCAGCTTGAAGTAGCCGGCGAGCTCGTCTTGCTCGACGGGATCCGGTGGGCGGGCGAGCGTGGCCTCGAGCGCGGCCTCGTCGTACTGGTTGTAGACGGCGAGAAAGGCCTTCATGTTCGCGTCGAGCGCGGGCGCGGGCTTGCTGTTGCCAACGTAGCGCGCGAGTGCGCCGGTGGCGGCGAGCTCGTCGAGGGCGCGGTCGGCGAAGGCGCTGGTGTTCGCGTTGCCGAAGTTCGTGAGCACGACGACGCCGACGCCGCGCCGGGTCAGGAACTTCGCGCTCGCGCGATAGTTGTCGATCGCGCCGTCGTGCCCGACTACGTCGTCGTACTTGCAGTCGACGCTGTGCGACCACCCGAAGCCGTAGGCCGCGGCGTCGAGGTTCACCGACGGCTCGCCCTTCTTGCTGGCGCGCAGACGGACGGCGGCGCGATGGAACGTACCGGTCGCGTGCGCCTCGCGCAGCGTCGAGCGACGGACGACGCCGGTGTCGCGATCGCTGCGGGGCGGGTAGGCCGAAAGCTGGAGCGCGAGGTAGCGAGCCATGTCGCGCACCGTCGAGAAGATGCCGCCGGCGCCCGCCGCGACGCCGAGCGATTCGAGCTTCGGCATTGGCTTGCCGTCGGGGAGATAGGCCGGAGCGAGCCGGCCCTTGGGGATCGCCGACGGCTCGAGCACCGTCGAGGTCATGCCGAGCGGCGCGAACACGCGCTTGTGGAGCAAGGCCTCGAGCGTGCCGTGCGAAGTGTGTGCGGCGACGATGCCGAGCAACGCGAAGCCGAAGTTCGAATACGACCACTGCTGGTTCGCGGGATTCTCGAGTGCGAGGTTATCGAGTAGCGGCAAGAACGTCTGTTCGCTGGCCGTCCTGGTGAAGTCGGTGTCGCGCGGCATGCCCGAGGTGTGATCGAGCAGGCGGCGTAGCGTGATCGGCTGCGAGTCGTGGGTCGGATAGATGAGGTTGCGCGCCTCGGGGATCCACTTCGTCAGGGGATCGTCGAGGGTGAGAGCGCCGTCGTCGCGCAGCGCGAGGATCGCGAGCGCGGTGAACGACTTCGAGATCGAGCCGATCCGATAGACGGTGTCTGCATCGGGCGCGGTCTTCGCCTCGAGGTCGGCGACACCGTAGCCCTTCGAGTACGCGAGCTCGCCGTCGATCACGATGCCGAGCGCGAGGCCCTGCACGTTCTGGCGCTTCATCTCGTCGGCGATCGCGATGTCGATCTTCGGAAACGCGGCGGTGAGCTTCGTGTTGCGTGTGGGATCTGCGAACGCGTACCCCGGATCGGCGTCGGCGAACCGCTGCGTGATCACGGGCGCGGCGGGCGGTGGTTGCGCCGGAGCCTGCGTCGGTGCCGGCGCCGAAGGCGCGACCGGGCGCATCGTCGTAGCCGACTCCGAGGACGTACAGGCGACCAGTGCCACGAGGAGCCATCTCGACATCCGCGCACGATACCTCGTCAGGGACGCTCTCCACTTTCACAACTGTCCGGACAAGTGGAGCGCCGATCTGATCGAGCAGCCTGGCGACGGACCATGGGCGCGCACGCGGCGGCGTTGCCAGTCGAACACCTTCGCAGGACCACGCCGAGGAGTGGCCAGGATCGACGGAGCGAACGTGCGCGCTCACTTCGCTCGGTTACTGGAACCCGATCACGTCGACGGCGGTCGAGGCGGCGGCCGACGAGTTGTTGCCGAGCTGGCCGTTCGCGTTCGTCCCGAGGCACTTGACGCCGCCGCCCGAGGTCAGCGCGCACGAGTGCATCATCCCGGTCGCGACCGCGGTGATCCCGGAGCCCAGCTCGGGATGGCCAGCGGGCCGAGCGCCTCGGTGCTCGTCGCGCCGCCGAGCTCGCCTCGCGAGCCATCGCCCCAGCCCTTGACCGCGTTGCCGGCGGTCACGGCGAGCGCGTGCAGGTTTCCCGCCGCGAGCGAGGTCGCGCCGGACGAGATGCCCGCGACCTGAACCGGCACGAGCGAGCCCGACTCGAAGCCGCCGGTGCCGAGCTGGCCGAACCCGTGATTGCCCCAGCACTGGATGTCGCCGGTCGCTGTCAGCGCGCAGCTGTGGCTGCGACCGAACGTCGGATCGCCGCCGACCGCGATCTCCTTCGCGTTGGCCAGCGTGCTGACGTCGACCGGCACGAGCGACGGCGCGACCGAGTTGTTGCCGAGCTGACCGTGGGTGTTGTCGCCCCAGCACTTGACCGAGCCCGTGGCCATCACCGCGCACGTGTGCACGGCACCGCCGGCGATCGCGACGACGCCCGACGCCAACCCGCTCACGTCGACCGGCACGAGCGAGAACGTCGCCGTCGAGTTGTTGCCGAGCTCGCCGTGGATGTTGCTACCCCAGCACTTCACGCCCCCGATCGAGGTCAGCGCGCACGTGTGGATGTTGCCTCCCGCGACCGCGACGATCCCGCTCGCCAACCCGAACACGTCGACCGGCACGTGGGATTCGGCACCCGATTCGATCCCGAGCTGACCGACGTTGTTGAGGCCCCAGCACTTCACGCCACCCGCCGTCGTGACCACGCACGTGTGGCCGCCGCCGGCGGAGATCGAGGCGACCCCCGACGCGAGCCCGACGACGTCGACCACGACGTGCGAGTCCGCCGTCGCGTCGTTGCCGAGCCGGCCGTGGTCGTTGGCGCCCCAGCACTTGACGCCGCCCGCGGCCGTGATCGCGCACGTGTGAAATGCGCCCGCGGAGATTCGCGCCGCGCGTACGGTGACCGGCGCCGCGCACTCGGTCGCGGTCTTCGTGGTGCCGCGCGTCGGCGTGGCGTTTCGGGTTCATCAGCACGAACGCCGCCAGCTGCAGGAAGCCCGGGTAGACCGCGCGGCCGCGCCCCGGATGGTTGCCGGGCACACGGTGGATCATGTTGGTCCCGAGCGACGGCTCGAGCAAGGCGCCAATCGGCGCGCGGATCGGCGCGGAGGGGCTCGCCACCGTGGGCCGGGCGCTCGGCACGGCCGCCGAGGCGATCGACTTCACGGCCGTGGCACAGGGGCTCAACCCGGTCTACGACAACGGCGGCTGCCTCGGCGCGAAGGTCGACATCACGAGCGTCTCGGTCGCGAACATCTCGGTCGCGCTCGACCCGAAGGCGGATGCGGTCGGCGCCGCGATCGTGCTCGAGAACGTCGTGGTCCGGCTGCACGCCAACTTCAAGGCAGCGTGCATCGGCGGCAGCACCAACATCACCGTGCGCTCCACGAAGGCGCGGATCACCGATGATCTCGGCGTCGTGCTCGTCGCCGACAAGATCAGGACGTCGCTGCCGAGCCCGACCGTGACCCTCGAGGGGTTCAGCATCGATGTCGGCGGCGTGCCGGGTGCGGTCGAGGATCTCCTGAAGGGCAAGGCACGCGAGGGCGCCGAGAAGGCGCTGACCAGCGCGATCAAGTCCAAGGTTCCGCCGCTCGCCGATGCCAAGCTCGCCGAGCTCGTCGCGCAGCCGCTGTCGACCAAGCTACTGGGCCACGATCTCGCCGTGGACGTGACGCCCACGAAGCTCCAGCTGACCGACGCCGGGATGTTCGTCGTCGCCGACACCACGATGGTGGTCGCGGGCGGCGAGGGTGGCACGTTCGTGTCCACGCCCGCCTCGATCATGAGCGTCACGCAGGACGCCCCCCGACCTCGGCGTGCTGATCGCCGACGATCTCGTCAACGAGCTGTTCGCGGGCCTGTGGGCCTCGGAGGCGCTCTCGCTCTCGTTGTCGATCGATGACGTCGGGCCGGTCGCGGCGATCCTCGACGACGACGTCCGCACGCTCGACATCTCGCTCGCGCTGCCACCCACGGTCACCACGCGCGACGCGCTCGAGCTCGCGGTCGGCGATCTGATCGTCATGGGGTGCGACGCAGCCGGCGTCGAGGTCCAGAAGTTCGCGCTCTCGCTGAAGACCACGCTGGTCGCCACGCCCGACGGCAGCCGGCTCGTGCTCGCGACCACCACGCCCACGGTGTTCGCGCAGATGCTCGTGCAGAGCGCGGCGGTGGACAACCCGCTCGAGGACGGCGAGCTCGAAGGCATCGTCACCGGTGTATGGGGCCTCGTCGACGGCATGCTCACCGACGCACTCGCAAAGCTGCCGCTGCCATCGGTCGCGGGCGTCGCGGTCGAGGCACCTGCCGTGACCGGTCGCGACGGCTATCTCGTCCTCGACATCGGCCTGCGCTGAATCACTCACAAGGCGGCTTCGTATTGGCCGACTGTGGTCGGGCATTCCGGAGCGGTAGGCGCGAACGTCATCGGGCGTTCGCGAGGCACTGGTAGGCCGCGTAGGCGAGCGCGCGTGCGCGGCGCGAGCGGATGCGGTGGTCCATCTTGCACGTGACGTAGCCAAGCGCGAGCCGCGCCTTGGGATCGCACCAGCCGAGCGCGCCGCCGGCGCCCGGATGCCCGAAGCTCTCGGGGTTGGGAGAGAACATGCCGTCCTCTTCCTTCAAGAAGCCCTGGCTCCAACCGACCGGCTTCCGCAGCACGCGATCACGCGTCGACCACGACTGGCGGCTCGCGAGCGGTTCGATGGTTGATGGCCGCACCAGCGTCACGCCGTCGATCGATCCCCCGTTGGCGAGCGCCGCGTACACCCGGCAGAGACCACGCGCGCTCGCGATCCCGTTGCCCCAGGGCAACTCGAGCCGATGCACGCGCGGGCTGTTGAAGTTGTCGATGCCACGCGGCCCGAGCTCTCGCGGGTTGGCGAACGCGTGCGCGGCGTCGCCTCCGAACGCGACCTGTCGGTACACGCGCCCATCCCGGCCCGGATCGAAGAGCAGCTTCGGGACCATGCAAAACAAGCGCTCACCCCAGGTGGCCGGGTGGTTGCGCGCGACGCGGTGCTCGAGCTCCGGAGGAAGCCCGAGGTACACGTCCGCGCCGAGGGGGCTCGCCACTTCCCGCGCCAGAAACGTCCCGATCGATTCGCCGGCCACGCGTCGGAACAGCTCCGCCGCGTAGAGCCCGTAGGTGATCGCGTGGTAGCCCTGCTCGCTACCCGGCACCCACCGCGGCTGCTGCTCGGCGAGCAGGCGCGCGACCTCTCCGGGGTGATGCTCGATCTGCTCGAGGGTGAGCGGCTCGACGCAGGTCACGAGCCCGGCGCGGTGGTTGAGCAGCGTACGCACCGTGATCGCGCCGTTGCCGTGTGCGCTCATCTCCGGCCAGTACCGAGCGATCGGGGCGTCGTAGTCGACGAGGCTGCGGTCGGCGAGCATCAAGAACGTCAGCGCGACGAGCCCCTTGGTGCTCGAGAAGATCGTGGCGAGCGTGTCCTGGGTCCAAGGAAGCCGGCGCGATCGATCGGCGTCGCCGCCCCAGAGATCGACCACGACCCTCCCCGCGTGCCACACGCTCACGCCGGCGCCCCACTCCTCGCCGCGGCGGAGGCTGTCGACGAAGACCTGCCGCAGCGGCTCGAATCCGGGCGCGATCTCGCCGTGCACCGTGGGCTCGGTCATCGAGGATGGCGACCAGATCGAACCACCCGTGGATGATACCGAGGTTGTCGAGCCGGAGGGGCAGCTCGAGCGCGTTCGACAAGCTCGCCACCGACGAGGCGCCCGGCGCAATGCTCGCCGCCGAGTTGTTCAGCGCGATGCCCTATCGACGTGCGGTTTGACGTGTGCGCGCCGGCAACGACACCACGGTCGGTGATGTGTGGTCGTCGTCCGGGGGCGCCGCGAGATGCTGATTCGTCGCGCGTGGATATCGGTGCGGTGCCGGGGGCAGTCTCGTCGGGGTGTGGTCGAGGGGACGGACGAGCCGCGGATCAACAGCGACGGGTAGCGACGGTACCGGAATGATCGTGCGCGGCCGCGCCGCGTCGGTGATCACTTGCGCGCTGCTCCGTGCGAGCTGAGTCGCCGGGCGGACCGCGGGGTCGTCGTCGCTCCACGCGGGTGGTTCCGCGGTGAGCCACTGCGCGCTCGGCTGCGAACGACGTGGCATCGATGGCGGAGGCTGGATCGGTTCGCGCTCGATCGGCGTCGGTCCGGCGTCTCCGCGGGCGCGCGCGACGGCGATCTCCCATTCCCACTCGTCCTCGGTCATCTCGTCGGGGTCGGCCTCGGGTTCGGCGGCCGGTGGAGCCGCGATCACCACAGGCGCGGCGATCGCAACGGGCGTAGCGATCGCCACGGGTTCCGCGATCGGTATCGGTACGGGCACAGCGATCGGCGCGGGCACAACGATCGGCGCCGGCGCAGCCACGGGCACGGCGCGCGCCTTCAGCGCAACCGGGACCGGTCGAGGTGACGAGGACGCCGTGGGCGGTTGCTGCGTGCCCCACCTCGCGAGCTCCATCGCCGCGAGGTCGCCATCGGTCCATCCGACGACACATCCGCCGAATCCATCGTCGAGCACCGCCCGGCGGGTCGTCAGCAGGCGTCGCTCTTCCGTGAGGATCAATCCGAAGTCGCGCAGTCGCACAAACCCCCAGCGCTCGAGCAGCTTGTGAATCCCCATGTGAGCCGTGTGGCGCACAGCTCGACGTTGGTCACAAAAAACGTGAACCACGATCACGGCCTACGTCTACGTCTACGCCTTACATGTCAGAGAATCGCTGCGTAACTGGGCGCGACCACCAGCGGGGCATGGGTGCCGCCTAGATCGATCGACTCGATCAGCGAGCCATAGCGCAGGAGAGAGTCGAGGCCGAGGTAACGCTCGATGACGCGGGCGTGGCCGCGATCGCCCATGCGCCGGGCCTCCGCAGGGTCGTCGAGGAGGCGCACGAGCGCCGCTGCAAACGCATCGCGGTCGGTCGGATCCTCGAGCAGCAGCCCCTGTACGCCGTCCTCGAGCTGATCCTGGATGCCGCCAACCGCACTGGCGACGACGGGCTTCGCCTTCCACATCGCCTCCGTCACGGTCAGGCCAAAGCCTTCGTGCAGGCTCTTCTGCACGATCACCGTGGCATGGCGCTGCAGCGCGTTGACCATCGCCGCGTTCTCGTCGATGTCGACGGTTGGCAGCGACGCGAGATGGACGCGCCCGCGCACCTCGTCCGGAAGCCGGCGCCATTCCGCGATGACGCCGGCGAGCACGCTGGCGCCCTCGGGGTCATCGCTGACACCGCTGGCGTTCGGCCCCGCGAGCACCAGGTGGGCGCCGTGCGCCCTCGCCGCGTCCAACCGCGCGAACCCGGCGAGCACGCCGCTCGGATCCTTGAGGTGATCCCATCGCGACACCTGGACCACCAGAGGCGCGGTCTCCGGCGGCGGATCCCCGTCGCGGACCACGTCGGCGGTGCGGTCGACGCGGCCGGGCGTGCCGTCCTCGCGAATGAACGTACCCTTGCCATCGGCGCCACGCTGGATGAGCCCGGCCTGCTTCAGGATCGCGCGCACGCACTGCTCGTCGAGCGGCTGGTTCTTCGCCGAGAATGGATCGATCGTTGGGGGGATCACGAGGGCGCGGCGGGCGTCGAGGTGGTTCGCCGGCACGTACGCGGTGCGGGAGAAGACGTAGGCGTGGGCACCGCGGAGATACGGCGCGAGGAACCGCCACGCGCGCTCGACCTCCTCGTTGACCTCGTCCTGGCCGATGTGACAGCGCCACACGACGTGCGCTCCGCGCGCGAGCAGCGCCGGCACCATGCCGGCCGGCTGCGGATCGTGCACGATGACCACATCACCGGGACGCACCATCGGTGCGAGCTCCGCCGCGTTGCTGACGTTGACGTGCTCGTAGAGCTGCCGTTCGGCGTCGCCGATGGCCGAGCCGTCGCCGACGCTGCCATGGATGGCGTTATGCAGCCGCTTGGTGATGCGGAAGAACTCCGGTGGCCCCTGGATCACGGCCCACCGCGCATCGACGCCCGCACCGCGAGCGTAGGAAAGCAGCGAACGAACCATCTCGGCGACTCCACCGCTGACGGCGGTCGAGCTGACGTTCCAGACGACGCGACCGCTCAGGCGCGCGCGCAGCACGGCGACCCGCGCCATGACACGCTGGATGGTCTCGGCGCTCAGCAGCGTCGCGTAGCGCTCCAGCGGCAGCATCGTCAGCTCGGGAAACCGCAGTCCCATGCTTCAAGCGTAGCGCCAGGTCACCACATGCCTACGGCGATCGCCGCCGACGCAGCGCGCGTCATAGGAAGGCATCGGCTGGAATCCTTCGGATCGCTTGTCGCCTGTCGTCGACGACGTGCGGACCATTCGGCGCGATCGGACCCCATGGTGTACGGAGCTCTTGGATGTGCATGGTGGCCGGCCCGGGCAACGCCGCGCGCAGCTGCGAGAAGACCGTTGCATCGGCGGTGATCTGCAGGAGTCGGCATGCGTCAACATCGTGACGAGGAGCGGTCGCTCCGAGCTCGACAGCAAGATCGAGATCACCGTGCGCGGGCCGGTCGTCCAGGAGGACTGTTCGGCGTGGGCAGAGAATGGGGTCGCCAAAGAACGCCGCTAAGTAACTGAAGGTCGGGTGGAGATTAGGGGGATCGAACCCCTGACCTCGTGAATGCCATTCACGCGCTCTCCCAGCTGAGCTAAATCCCCGAAGAGCACGGTTTCTACCGGCCGTCTCCGATCATGTCAAGCGTCACCCTCAGGCCGCACCTTAGAATCAGTCGGTCAACAGGAACTGCCTGTAGTCTGGCGTCCGGGGGTAACGTGAAAGGGCGTGGGGTGCGATGACCAAGCGATTTGATACGCGCGATCCGCGTCAAGACCCAGACGATTCGGAGACCGTCGAGGACACCGCCGAGCGATTTCGCGTCGACCGCGTGTACGCGTCGCCCTCCAGGCCTCGAGCGCGCGAGTCGGTGCCGGCAGCCACGATCGCCGCGTCCGCCACCGCGGACACGATCACGACGCGATCGAAGCGCAGCTCCGAGCCGCCGAGCGCGCCGGGTGGCGAGGTGGTCGATACCGAGCTGTCGTTGCGACGCCAGCTGTCGCGGCTGCAGCGCCAGTTTGCCGACGGCCAGCGCGAGCTCGCGAACAAGGAGGACGAGCTCTCCGCGGAGCTGGAGCACCGGCTGTTGATCACCGCGGCCCGCGACAAGCTGCTCGACGACCAGCGCGATCGTGACGAGCGCATCGCCGAGCTGACGGCCTACGCGACCCGCACCACCGGCATCGAGCAGCGGCTCGCCGAGAGCATCGCGTTCGCCGAAGAGCTGGGGCAGGCGCTCGACGGCGAACGTGCGGAGCACACCGCGGCGAAGGTCCGGGTCGAGCAGCTCACGCTGGCGATGGAGGAGGCGCGCATCCGGAGGATCGAGGAGCGCGCGGCCCTCGAGGAACACCACGCGGACGAGCTCGAGCTGATCGAGACCCAGCGGCGCGAGGCGGCCGAGGCGGCCGAGGCGGCGATGGCCGCGGCGACGAGCCGGCTGAGCGACGCGTTCGACCTCGAGCAGGCCGAGCTGCGCGCTGCGCACGAGCGCTCGCTCGCGACGCTGCGTGGCGAGCTCGAACCGAAGGTCCTCGAGGCGCGCAACCTCGCCGAGGAGCGCGAGCGGCTCGCGAGCGAGATCACCGCGCTGAAGAGCGAAGCGGTGCGCACTACCGCCGAGCTGGGCGAGGCGCACAAGCGCGAGCTGACGCACGTCGCGGAGACGTACGCGAACACGCTGGCCGCGCAGTCGCGTGCGCACGCGACGGAGCTGACCCGCGCGCTCGGCGAGCGCGATCTCGAGATCCTCGATCACCAGAAGACGGTGCGAGAGGCCGAGCTGCGCGAGCAGCACTGGGACAAGACGACGATGGCGCTGCGCGAGACGCAGAAGCGGCTGCTGCTCGAGATCGCGGAGTCCAAGGAACGGATCGCGATCGTCGAGACGGAGCAGGCGGCCGTCGAGGAGCGGCTCGGCGCCGCGACGATCGCGACCGAGCACCTCACCGAAGAGCTGGGCGTGCTGCGAGATCAACTGGAGGCGATCCGGAGCGAGGCCCGTCGCAACCTGCTCGATCGTCAGCACTTCATCGCCTACCTCGAGGATGGCCTGACGTTGCTCGGTGTGGCTCCGCCACCGGCGGATCCCCAGCAGGCGAAGGCCGAAGACCGGGCCTACCTCGAGGATGGACCGACGTTGCTCGGTGTGGCTCCGCCGCCGGCGGATCCCCAGCAGGCGAAGGCCGAAGACCCCGAGCTGCTCGACGCGACGCACCTGGTCGACGACCGCGGGACCGAGCCAGCCGATGACGACGACGGGGACTATTCCGTCGAGCTATACCCGACACCGGACCAGGAGATCTGAGCGATCACTCTCCGTCGGTAGGCGGCTTCGGCGGCACGTCGTCGGGATGCATGTACGCGGCGAGGTCGTCGTCCTCGTCGTCGAACTGGATCCCGCCTCTGCGCTGCGGGTCGTTCGGCAGCAGCGCCTTGTGACCGGGGTTCGTCGGTGGTTCCTGCGATGCCGCCACGGCGGCCGGCGGGCGCCAGACATTCGTCGGGCGCCCGGGACGGCGCGGCGCGGCTGGTGGGAAGCTCGACGACGACGACGAGACGGTCCCGTCGGTGTCGGGGGCGCGCTCGTCGAATCGGCGGCGCGAGGAGGGCTGAGCGATCTCGTCGTCGGGCGCGTCGTTGGCGTCGAGCTCGTCGAGGTGACGCACGAGCTCCTCCGCCTCGGGGAGCTCGGCGAGATCGATCTCGCCGCTACGGATCAGCTCGAGCACGAGCTCGCCGAGCTCGGCGAGCGCTTCCTGGCGGCGACGACCCGCGCGGACGCCGTCGAGTCGGGAGCGACCTTCGCGCGCGCCGCGCTCCAGCGCATCGCGGACGGCGCCGGCTTGCTGGAGCGTGGTGCGCAGCAGTGTGCCGAGCGTGCCACGCACCTCGGGAGCCTTGAATCCACGACGGCGTTGACGAGCCATGTCGCCAGCCTAGCACTGGTTTCCGGACCGCCGGCCGACAGGTTCTCGACGCTCGAAGTCGGCGCCGTTCTACGCTACCGTCCACCCCGCGATGCCGCAACGCACTCTGTTTGTCGGCATCGTCGCGCTGCTCGCGGCCTGTCCTCCACCCGAGCCACCGGCGGCACCGATCCCGCCGGTCTCCGCGGGAAAGGTGCGAGTCCGCGTGTTCACCGAGCCGTCGCCGGTGCGCTTGCTCGCGTCGGCGGGACGGTTCGTGTTCGTCGCCACCGATCGTGACCTCGAACGGTGGGACGTCAATGGTGGGGTGTTGCCGCTCTCGGCCGAGCACGGCCTGTCGGGGAGCCAGATCGTGGCCCTCGCGCCCGACGTCGATCGCCGCTGGGTGTGGATCCTCACCGAGGGTGGCCTCGGTCACTACGATGTCAGCGCGGAGGTGTTCCAGCAGCTGCCCGCGCCGCCGTCGAGCATCGGCCTGGACTTCGCCGCGCTCGCGAAGGAGGGGGCGAGCGTCGCGCCGTCGACCGATGGCGGTGCATGGCTCGGCACCGCGCACGGCCTCATCTATGTCAGCTCGAAGGGTGGCTGGGCGTCGACCGCCGTGAAGGATCCGATCCACGCGATGGCGCGCGATCATGCGGGCTGGCTGTGGGTCGCGACGAAGAGCGGGCTCGTCACGCGCAAGCCGACCGGGGAGACGCTTCGCATCGGACCGGCCGAAGGCTGTGCCGTCGTCGCTCCGCGCGTGCTCGTCGAGCTGCCGGGTGATCGCATGCTCGTGATCGGCGCCGACGAGCACGGGCGCGATCGCCTCGCGTTCGGCAAGCAGATGAAGTGGACGACGTATCGCGCGCTGCCCGAGGTGAAGTGGGATGCGGCGGCGCGTCGCGGCACCGGCGCGGTCGTGATGGCCGGCGATCGCGTGTACCGGATCGCTCCGGCCGAGCCGGGTCGCATACGTCCGCTCGCCCGCGATGGGATGCGGCTGGTGCCGCTCGCGAGCGGGCAGTCCTCGGACTGGGAGATCGATCCGATCGATCTCGTCGTGCCGCCCGGCGCGATGACCCTCGCATCCGCCGACGATCAGCTGCTGATCGGCACCCGCGATCTCGGCACCGCGCGCTACCGCGACGGCGATCCGCGCCCGAGCGATTGGCTCCGCCGGCGCCAGATGTTCCTCGACGCGACCACGCTCTCGGTGGCGTGCTCCAAGGCGACCGACTGCTGGATCGCGACCGGCACGCGCCAGGCATGGCACTGGACCGGCGATCGGTTCGTGCCCGGCGGCCCCGACGAGGTCGTGCTCGCGGTCGCCCGCGATCCGTCCGGACCGATCTACGTCCTGCACCGCGCGCCGAAGGAGACGTCGATCCGGCTGTCGCGCATCGATGCCACCGGGTGGACCGCGATCCCGAAGGTCGCGCTCACGACCGCGGGCAGCGCACCGGAGATCAGCTTCGCGCGGTTCACGTCGTCGGGCGCGCTGTGGGTCGGTTTGCGCTATCGCGACGGCGGCGAGACGCGCGCGTACGGGATCGCGATCATCGAGATCGCGACGGGCAAGGTCGCGTACCACCGCACCGTGCCGCTCGATACCGGCGGCGTCGACAAGAAGAAGATGTTGCCGATTCCGATCGGCGTCGTCGACGGCGACGTGCGCGGTGACACCGCCTGGTTCGCGACGAGCGAAGGGGTCGCGCGGCTCAGCAACGGCAAGGTCGACGTCTGGACCGAGGAGGATGGACTCCGCTCGGAGGTCGTGCGCGCGGTCGCGATCGCCTCCGACGGCGCGGTGATCGTCGCGACCGGAGCCGGAGCAGGGCGCTGGGACGGCAAGGCGTGGGAGTTCCCACCTGCGCTCAGCTTCGAGGTCAACGATGTCGTCGCGACCCGCAACGGTCAGATCTGGATGGCGACCGAGCGCGGCATCGCCGCGTGGGACGGCCACAAGGTCCGTCGGGTCGACACCCGCCGCGGCCTCACCGAGAACCAGATCATCGACGTCGCCGCCGATCAGTTCGATCGCGTGTGGGCGCGTGGCCCGGGCTCGTTGACGCTGATCTCGCAGTAGCGACCGCAACGCGACGATCGCGGCGAGGCTCGTGCTCACCTCGGCGACCGTAGCGCCGACGATCGCGGAGGTCTGGTTCCAGCCGTGAGCTACGGCGTGACCTCGGCGGCCGAGCTGCCCTTCGTGCGGTAGGTCGCGTCGATGTGACCCATGAGATCGAGCATGTTCTGCTCCATCCGCGCGGTGCCGCCCATCGGCGCATCGGTGTAGAACGTGCCGCGCTCGCACAGGTCGCCGGTCGGATCGACCGGCACGCCGTCACGCTGCGGACGGCAGCGACCGTCGACGTAGACGATGATGAACTTCTGGAACCGGTACTCGATCGGCTGCTCGGAGATCATGTAGTTCGCGAACACCGCCGACAGATCGACGAGGTCCTGCGGCTCCTGGCCGTAGCCGTGGAGGAAGTAGACGACCGGGTAGCGCTGGTTCGCGTTCTCGGGGTTCTCGTAGCCCGGCGGCAGGAACAGCCCGAACGGGCTATCGCGGCCGGTCGACGACACGAACGTCAGATCTTTGATCAGCGTGCCACCGTCGAGCGTGTCCGAGCGATCGCCATCGGGCCACTGCTTGTCGAGCCACGCGAACGCGGTGGTCGCGCGGTTGATGATCTGCACCGCGGTACCGACGTGGCGCCCGTCGCCGTTCATCACCTGCGAGGCGGACGCGTCCGGATCGCCGTAGCGCACGTAGCCGTGGCGCGGCAAGTCGCCCCACGGGACGGTGGTGAAGTCGTACGTGTTCTCGGAGCCCTCGCCGGCGAGCGGCAAGAAGCCGTCGTACATGCCGAACGGCATGCCGTGGAGCCCGGCGAGCTGACCGACCCCGTGGTTCGTCGAGACCGAGTTGTTGAGGAAGTCGCGGATGCCGGCATCGAACCACAGCCGGATGTGGTCGCGTTCACCCTGCGTGAGCGCACCGACGCGCGTCAGCACGTCGTACTCGTACCAGCGCGCGACGTTCGGTGACAGCGTCCACGCGGCGTCGCCCTCGCCGAAGTCGTAGCAACCGGCGACGCCGACTGGTGGGGGCTGGCCCACCTGGCAGGTCGACGCGATCCCGTCGAGGCCAACGTCCTCGAACGGCTCGCCGGCGTCGAAGTCTTCGTTGCCCTCGGTGCCGCGCGGGTTGCGCTGCCAGTGAAAGTTGTCGTGCGACGGGTCGGGGTTGGTGAGCGCGTCGTAGCCCGGCTCGTCCTGGTCGGCCTTGCCGTCGGGACCGACGTCCTGGAACGGCTCGTACGCGTTGGTGACGACGGGCTCGCCGGCGTCGCGCTGGCCGTTGCTGTTGAGGTCGACCGCGAGCAAGAGCTCGGCCGGATCGTCGTGCACCTGGCTCGGATCGAACACGCCGAGGCCGAGGCCCTCGCGCGTATCGCCGCCGTCGCAGAACGTGATCACCGGCTTCGTGCCGTCGGCGTTGAACTCGCGGTCGTGGAAGTCCTGCAGCACGATCGGATTCGCGCACCGCGTCACCCGGTCGGTCGCCATGAACGTGAACGGCACGCCCGGCGGTGCATAGGGATTCGCCGGGTTGTAGAGCGCGGGGTTCGACATCGCGCGGGCCATGTCGCGCACGCCCTTCATGTAGAGGCCGCGCTGCAGCGTGAGGCCCACGCCATCGCCGTCCTGAAACAGCATGTGCTCGAAGTCCGACTCGATCTCGAACTGATCGGCGCGCCGCGTCCTGGTGGCGCACAGCTGGCCGATGTTGCCGCGGCCGGCCGCTTCGTCCTCGGCGGTGCAGAACCCACCGAACGTGTAGTTCTTCACCATCGCGAGCGTGTAGCGCATCGACGGACCGGGCTCGCCGCCGAGGTCCGCGATCGCATCGAAGCGATCGGGGTGGCGCGTCGCGAACGACATCGCCGCGTTGCCGCCCATCGAGATCCCGACGGTGGCGTTCCAGCCGAACTGCTCGGTCCTGGTCTGGCCGGCGTCCACCGCGGCGACCGCCTGGTAGGTCGTCAGCTCGCCGGCGCGGAACGTCACGCGCGAGGCGAACGGGTCGTCGTCGTCGAGCGCGCGGTTCGGCAGCAGCGGAAAGAACGGCTCGGCCTGTTGATCGACAGGCCCGGGCCGCAGCGCGACGATGCGGACGTGACGGCGACCGGCGCCCTCGGGCAACCGCGCGGCCTTGTACGGCAGCGTCAGCTCGAACGGCCGATCCGACCACGTGCCCTCGGCACCGAAGCTGACCGCGGGGCCGAGCGCGACGAAGCCGGCGGGGGCGATGTCCTCGGCGCACGCGATCGAGACCTCGCCCGCAGGCACCGTGGTCTTCTCGCCCGCCGTGATCGCGGCACCGTTCAGATCCGCGCCGCCGGACTTGACGGTGACCGTCCCGCCGACCGCGAGCACGCCGGTGGTGCCCTTCGCGCAGGTGATCGTGGTGGTCGGATCGTCGCCGCCGCACGCAGCGCACAGCGACGCAAAAACTACAAGCGACCGGGTCCCCATCATGTGGGCGGCAGCGTACACACGAGGGTACGAAATGCATCTGATTTCGTCGGGGTCGGGTCGGTTGAACGTCGGCCGCGTCACGGACTTCATCGATCGCGCCATCCGCGCGCCAAAACTTGCCCGGCTCGGGCCGATCCGTAGTGTCGACTACGATGTCCAGGGTCGCGGATATGCACATCCCGCCGGCGTTCCGGCGCTGGGGCGTACGCCTCGGGCTGGCCGTGGTCGTCGCGATCGGCATCGGCTACGTCCCGGGTCAGGTCCTGCGCGTCGATCCGCGCGTCGCCAAGCTGAAGACCCAGCTCGACGAGCTCGACGTCGCGGCCCGCGCGCTCGCCGCGAACAACGCCGCGCTCGTCCGCGACATCCGCGCGCTGAGGACCGAGGTCGGCGCGATCGAGGACCGCGCGCGCGCGGACCTCGGGATGGTCTATCCCGACGAGATCGTGCTCCGGGTCGATGTTCGTCCCCACCTCGAGGATCCGGTTCCTGCATCCCGCCCGGCCGGGGGGCCGCCGTGAATACGCGCGTCTTCCGCCGCACGGTGCGCCGCGCCGCGAAGGTCTCGATCGGCGCGCTCGCCGGGGCGATCGCGTGCGCCGTCGTCGCGGTCGGTGGGGTCGACGGTGCGGCGCTGCTCGCCGCGGCACCGAGCCTGCCGATGACGATGGTCGCGGTCGCGATCGCGATCCTCGTCGCGACGTCGATCATCCGCCGCGTCCAGTTCACGCCGCCCTCGGCGCGGGCGCAGCGCATCTCGTTCTGGCTCGCCGCCGCGAGCGACCTCGCGGACCTCGAGCTCGCGCTCGCGCTCGTCGCCGGCGGGCACGTCATCATCGCGGTCACCGGTGGGCTCGATTCGCCCGCGTACCCGCTGCTCTACGGCCTCGTCGCGTTCGCGATGACCGCGCTCGCACGGCCCGGCGCGATCGCGACGTTCGGCGCGGCGATGCTGCTCGAGGCCGCCCTGGCCGTTCGCACCGGCATCACGGATCACGTGATCGTGGCCTCGACGATCCACGCCGCGTGCCTCGTCGGCGCGGCGCTCGCGCATGCAGTTCTGCTCCGCGGGCTGATCGCGCGGTATCGCCACCGCCGGACGACCCGCCTCGACGAGGAGCTCGTCGCGCTCCGCGATTCGGCGCGCGACTATCGCCTGATCGCCGCGCCGCTCGGACCCAGCAGCCGTGCGCCACGCACGCGCGACGAGGAGGAGCGCCTGTTGACGATCGGCGGCGTCGGGATGATCAACGACTCCGCGAGCTGGGTGCTGACCACGCTCAAGCGCTCGCTCGGCGCCCGCACCGTCGCGCTGCTGTGGCTCGACGACGACGGCGAGCGCGTGAAGCTCAAGGAGGTCGTGTCGGACGCCGACAACATCACCGAGTCTCCGCGCCTGGCGTCCGCGGGCATCCTCGGCGCGGTGATCCGCGATCGCCAGCCGATCCTGTGCGCCGCGACCAAGCCCGGTCAGCTGCCGTACTACGACGGCGGCCGCGGTGGCGTCGCGCTCGTCGCGGTCCCGATCATCGAGTCCGGGCACCTGCGAGGCATCCTCGCCGCCGATCGCGACGCGGCGTTCGTCGAGGCCGATCGCGATCTCCTCGCCGACGCGAGCGCGCAGGTGTTGCGCGTCGTGCAGTCCGAGCAAGTGTTCCGCGCCGTCGAGCGCGCGAAGTACGAGCACGAGCGGTTCTATCAGGCGACCGCGATGCTCGGTCGCGCGCTCACCGTCGAGCAGGTGATGGACACCGCGTTCGAGGCCACCGCCGCGATCGTCGACTACGACGCCGCCGCGATCGCGCTCTACGATCGCGACAAGGCGCGCCACCGGGTCGCTGCGGTCCGCGTCCGACCGGGTGGTGAGGGGCTGATCGATCCGAAGCAGCTCCTCGATCTCGAGTTCAAGGACAACGCCGGCCTCGCCTCGATGGTCGTCAAGAACCGCCACTACCTGCCGGCCGGCGGCGAACCACGCGAGGTCTCGGCGCCGATCTACACGCGCAAGGTCAAGATCGACGACGCGAAGTCACTGCTCGTGCTGCCGCTGCTCGCGGCCGAGGAGGCGATCGGCACGCTCACGCTCGTCGCGCGCGCCGAGAAGCGGTTCGGCAAGGACGTGCGCGAGATGCTCGCGGTGATCGCGAACCAGGTCGCGGTCTCGCTCGAGAACGGGTTCCTCTACAAGAAGATGGAGACCATGGCCACGACCGATGGCCTCACCGGGCTCACCAATCACCGGACGTTTCAGCAGCGGTTCGCCGATCTGCTCGAGCGCGCCCAGCGCCACAACGGCAAGGTCGCGCTGCTGCTGTGCGACATCGACCACTTCAAGAACGTCAACGACGGCTACGGCCATCCGGTCGGCGACGAGGTCCTGCGTCGCGTCGCGCGCGTGTTGCAGGAAGTCCCGCGCAAGATCGATATCCCGGCGCGCTACGGCGGCGAGGAGTTCGCGGTCCTGCTCGACAACGTCGATGTCGTGCAGGCCAAGGCCGTCGCGGAGCGCCTTCGCATCGAGATCAGCAAGGTCGTCGTCGAGACCGACAAGGGCCCGCTCTCGGTCACCGAGTCGGTCGGGATCGCCGGATTTCCCGACGACGGCCGCGATCGCGCGACGCTGATCGAGCGGGCCGACCTCGCCCTCTACCACGCCAAGCACACCGGTCGAAACCGCGTGGTCACCTGGGCCGAGGTCCAGGCCGCAAAGTCGAAGAAGGCCTCGTAGTAGTAGAATCGGCAGACGTGTCCACGGCGAAGGTCGGCTCCACGGCGAGCAGCTACGAGATCCTCTCGAAGCTCGCGGAGGGAGGCATGGCCGAGATCTACCTGGCACGGGTGGCGACCACCGCGGGGATCCACCGCCACGTCGTCTTGAAGCGCATCTTGCGCGAGCGCGCGACCGACACGCAGTTCGTGCGGATGTTCCTCGACGAGGCCAAGCTCGCGGCGCAGCTCCAGCACCCGAACATCGCGCAGGTCTTCGACGTCGGCCGGCTCGGCGCGTCGTACTTCTTCACGATGGAGTACGTGCACGGCGTCACCGTGCAGACGCTGCTCGAGCGCGCCCTCGCTCGCCGCGTGCCGGTGCCGATCGGCGCGGCGCTCTCGATCGTGGCGGGCGCCGCAGCCGGGCTCGGCCACGCCCACCAGCGGGTCGGGCTCGACGGCCGGCCGCTCGGGATCGTGCATCGCGACGTCTCGCCGTCGAACCTCATGGTGAGCTTCGAGGGCAACGTGAAGGTCGTCGACTTCGGCGTCGCGAAGGCGGTCGGGCGCCCCGAGACGATGGCCGGAGAGATCAAGGGCAAGGTCGCGTATCTGTCTCCCGAGCAGTGCAGGCAGCACAAGCTCGACAGCCGCAGCGACCTGTTCTCGCTCGGGATCGTGATGTGGGAGATGTTGACGGCGCGACGGCTGTTCCGTCGCGACACGGCGTTCGAGACGATGGCCGTGATCGCGACCGAGGCCGCGCCGCCGCCGTCGTCGTGGCGCCCGGACATCCCGCCGGAGGTCGACGCGCTCGTGCACCAGCTGCTCGCGCTCGAGCCGGCGGACCGCTACCAGACCGCGGACCACCTGATCGAAGCGCTCGAGACCGTCGCGCTGTCCACCAAGTCGGCGCTCTCGCCGGCCGCACCGGCACGCATGCTCCGCGAGCTGTTCGGGCTGCCTCCCGAACCCTGGCTCTCGCTCGAGCGCGAGGTGGTCACCGTCGCTGCAGCGGCGATCCCCGCGGAGCTCGTCGCGCTCGCTCTCGACGATCCCGAGCATGCCGATGTCGAGGTGAAGTTGACGAGCGAGTTCAGCGCGGTGACTCCGCTGCCGCTCGACGATGACGAATTCTCGCGCACCACGAACATCCTCCGCGCGGCCGAGCCGCCGGCGGACATCACCCGCGTGGTCGCCGTCGCGACGCGCGAGACCGTGAAGATGCCGCACGTGCCCGGCGAGCTTGCCGCAGACATCACGCAGCGCGATCCTCCAACGGAGATCCGCGGATCGATCGCGCCGCGCACGGCACGGCCGGTAACCCTACCTCCGCCGATCCGACCGCCCTCGCAGTCGTCGCCACCGCCGCCGCGAGCCCAGTCCAAGTCATCGCCACCGCCGCTGCGATCGCGTTCGCCATCGTCGTCACCGATCTCCACGACCCTGCTCGGCTCGGGGCCCGCACCGTCCGGTCCTCGACCCCTGCCGGCCTTCGTCCCTCCGTCGGGACCCAACCGGATGCCGGGCCCGTTCGTCCCGCCGTCCGCGCCCCGCGTCCCGCGATCGGCCGCGCAATCGCTCCGCTGGTGGATCGCCGGTGGCTCGCTGCTCGGGGTCGCGTTGACGTTCCTCATCGTCATCGCGAGCGGAGACGACGCCCCCGCGGAGGTCACCGTCGCGACGCCGGACGCGCTCGTCGTGGTCGCCGCGCCGATCGCCGCGATGGTCGACGCGCGCGTCGATGCAACGACGACCGAGCCGCTCGACGCGGCCGCCCCGGTCGACGCCGCGGAGCAGGACGATCTTGCAGAGCTCGCCGCGGAGCCGCCCGACGATCCCAAGCGGCCCGTCGCCCCCGCCCGCCCGCGGCTGCGAACGAAGGCCGACCTGAACCGCGCCTATCGCGCGAGGCGCTTCAAGGACATCGTCGCGGCGTGCGGCCAGCTCGGCTCCGACGGGGATCGAGCGGTGGTCTGCACACTCGCCGCGTGCCAGATGCGCAGCGCCGTCGCGCAGGACTGGTATCGCAACGTCGAGCCGCACCAGCGCGAGGGCACGATCAACATCTGCCGGCAGGCGGGCGCGAAGATCGAAGACATCTGCCTGACCGACCTGACGGCCTGCCGGCGCTAGCTACTTCTTGCCGTCGTGCTGATCCGCGGCTTCGGCGGCGAGCTTGATCTCGTCGTTGGCCTGCTTGAGCAACGCCTTGGCCTTGGCCGCGTGTCCTCCGAGATCGTACTCGTTCGCCCGCTGCGCGGCCTCGAGCTTGTCGAAGGCCTGCGCCGCGAGCTTCTGCGCCGCCGCGAGGTTCGGGTGCCCCTTGGTCTTGCGGGGCGAGTCGGCGATCGCGAGCCCCAGCGGGGCGGCGATGGCGAGGGCGACGAGGACGTTGCGACCGATCCGAGAAAGCGACATGAGGGACTCCTGACGTCTGAAGACGATGGAAACTCCGGTACCATTCACCTACGTGACCGGGGTTGCGGCCGAGGTCGGCTCGACGGCCAACAATTACCAAATCCTGGCGCGACTCGCGACCGGGGGGATGGCCGAGATCTTCCTGGCGCGTGGGGTGAGTGGGACGGGTGTCGAACGCTACTGCGTGCTCAAGCGGATCCTCCGCGACCGCGCGAGCGACGTGCACTTCGTGCGGATGTTCCTCGACGAGGCGCGGCTCGCGGCGCAGCTCCAGCACCCCAACGTCGCGCAGGTCTACGACATCGGTAAGCTCGGCGACTCGTACTTCTTCACGATGGAGTACGTCCACGGCGAGACCGTGCGAGCCGTGCTGCATCGCGCGCGGTCGCTGCGCCGCGAGGTGCCGCACGGCTCGATCCTCACGGTGATCGCCGGTGCCGCGGCGGGCCTGCACCACGCGCATGGCCGCCTCGGTCACGACGGACGCCCGCTCGGGATCGTCCACCGCGACGTGTCGCCGTCGAACCTGATGGTGAGCTACGAGGGCGGCGTCAAGGTGGTCGACTTCGGCGTCGCGAAGGCCGAGAACCGCGCGCAGGAGACGCGCTCGGGGACGGTCAAAGGCAAGATCGCGTACCTGTCGCCCGAGCAATGTCGGGGCGCGCCGGTCGATCGACGCAGCGACCTGTTCTCGCTCGGCATCGTGTTCTGGGAGATGTTGACGACCGAGCGGCTCTACAAGCGCGCCAGCGACTTCGACAACATGACGGCGATCGTCACCGAGGATCCGATCCCTCCGTCGACGCGGCGCAAGTCGATCCCGCCCGAGCTCGATCGGATCTCGATGCGCCTGCTCGCCAAGGATCCGGACGCGCGCTTTCAGACCGGCGACGAGCTCGTCGACGCGCTCGAGCAGGTCGCCTCGCAGACCGGGGCGATGCTGTCGTCGGGCGCGCTGGGCCGGTTCCTGCGCGAGGCGTTCGGCCAGCGGCCCGAGCCGTGGCTCGAGCTGACCAACCGGACGGCCGAGATCCCCAAGGAGGGCGTGACCGTCACGAGCGAGCCGATCCCGAGCGAGCTCGCGGTCGCCGCGGCGCAATCGATGGATCTCAAGCTCTCGGAGGTGCGCGATCTGTCGCCGCCGGACGACGACGAGGAGGTGCCGATCGAAGCGATCGCGTCGCCGTCGTCGGAGGTGCTGACCGCGCCCGCGATCCCGGTGCCATCGCAACGCGAGCTCCGCCCGCCGGTGCGCGCGTTGCCGCTGCCGCCGCCGCCTCCGTCGGGGGTCGTTCCGCTACCGCACGGCTTCGTCCGACCGCCGAGCCCGGGGCCGCAGCCGTCCTCGGGAGCCCACGCACTTCCAAGCACGGCCTCGTCGTCGGGGGCGCACGCGTTTCCTACGGGCTCGCACGGCTCCTACCCCGCCATCACGACGCAGCGCCCCGAAGCGCGGCGGAGCTGGCCGCTCGTCGCGATCGTCGCCACGGCGGCGATCGTCGGATCGCTGACCGTGTGGTTCGTGATGCGAAGCTCCGGTGCGCGCCCCGCGGCCGATGCCGCGCTCCTCACCACGGGACCGCTCGACGCGGGCGCAGCGGCGGTCGTCGAGCTCGATGCCGCCGAGCTCGCGGCGGACTCGCACGCCGCGGACCTCGTGGTCGATGCGCCCATCGCGAGCGCGGATGCGCTGGTGGCCGATGCCTCGGTCGACTCGGTGCGCGATCCGCTCGAGATCGCGATGGCCGAGCGGCGCTTCAGCGACGTGGTCGCCGCATGTGCGAAGGCAATGCCGCTCGAGCAGGTCGCGCGGTGCACGGTCGCCGCGTGTCAGCTCGGTCAGGACACGCGAGCGCGCGCGTGGCACGCCAGGATCGCCGGCGCGAGTGCACGGCGCAGCGTCGCTGCTTCGTGCCGCGCGCTCGGGGTCGAGCTCGTGCCGAAGCCAACGCCGCCGCCACGCGGGATCGACGCCGGCGTCATCGATCCGTGCGCGGCAAACCCGATGGCTTGCCAGCGTTGATGCGCTTGACGCCGCGGCGACCGCTGGCGATCCTGACGTCCTCGTGCGACTTGCCACGCTGATCTTCGTCTGTATCGTCGGGTCCGTGGCGACGGCGGCCGCGGACAACGCCGGCGAGGCGACCCGGTTGTTCGACGAGGGTCGTGCGCTGTTCGAGGCGGGCCAGTTCGGCGAGGCGTGCGCGAAGTTCGCGAAGAGCTACGAGCTCGATCGCACGCCGGGCGCGCAGCTCAACGTCGGGGATTGCGCCGAGCGCGAGGGCCAGTTCCGTCGGGCCTATCTGCTGTTCGACGATGTCTCGCGCGAGTACGAGCGCATTCGCATCGCGGCAGACGCCCAGCTCGTGAAGGACCCAGCCTCGGAGGAGGCCAGACGCAACAGCATCCGCGCCGTCGCCGGTGCCAGGCTCGCGCGCGAACGTGCCACCGGACTCGCGCCGAAGCTCGCGCGGGTCGTGGTCCGGCTCGCCGAGCCGCGCGTCGACGGGCTTGCCGTGCGGATCGGCGATCGCGCCGTGCCACCGGGAACCGAGATCGTCGAGCACGTCGATGCCGGGATCGTCACGGTCACGGCGAGTGCGCCGGGTCGCGAGGCGTTCACGAGCACGGTCGCGGCCGAGGCGGGCAAGCAGGTCGTGATCGACATCGCCGCGATGCGGGTCCTCGGTGGCAACCCGAACCCAAACCCGCTGGTCGACCGTGCCGGCAAGCGCCAGCAGACCCGCGTGCGGATCGCCTACGGGCTCGGCGCGGGCGGCCTCGTCCTGCTCGCGGTGAGTGGCGTCGTCGGGCTGCAGGCGCGCTCGCAGTACAACGACGCCGAGAAATCCTGTGACCGCGACGCCGCGGGGCTCGTGTGCCCGTCGGCGGCTGCCGGCGAGATCGACTCGGCGGGCAACAAGGCGGATCTCGCGACCTATGTCGCGATCGGCGGCGCCGCGCTGGTCGCGAGCGCGGTCGTCGTGTACTTCACGGCGCCGCGCGAACGCATCACCGTGGCACCGATGGCGTCGTCGACCGGTGCGGGGATCTCGGTCCTGGGCCGGTTCTGAGCGCCCGTCGTTCGTGACACGCCTGGTTTGACAGCGCGCCGCGCCCGAACGACTGTCGTCAGGTGACGGTCAAGAACTACGTCCTGGACACCAACGTCCTGCTCCACGACGCCCGCGCGTTCCACGCGTTCGCGGACAACAACGTGATCATCCCGATCTACGTGATCGAGGAGATCGACACGTTCAAGAAGGACCAGTCCGAGCTCGGGCGCAACGCGCGCCAGGTCGCACGGCTGCTCGACAAGTACCGCCACGACGGTGGGCTCTCGCATCCGCAGCCGATGGAGACCGGCGGCACCGTGCGCGTCGCGCTGTCGAAGAATCCGATCAAGAACCCGAGCTACGACTCGCGGTCGATGGATCAGCGGATCCTCGAGATCGCGCTCGAGGTGCGCGACGCCGATCCGACCACGCCGGCGATCCTGGTCACCAAAGACGTCAACATGCGCATCCGAGGCGATGCCCTCGGCATCGCCGCCGTCGACTTCGAGCCCGAGCGGATCTCGATCGACGAGCTGTATCCCGGCAATCGCGAGGTGCTCGTCCCACCCGGCACGATCGATCAGTTCTATGCCGACAGCTCGGTCATCGTCGACGCGCCCGACCTCCACGCGAACGAGTTCCTCACGCTCAAGGACGAGGGCGGCAAGTCGGCGTTGACTCGCTGGGACAAGACCGCCGGCAAGGCCGTCCCGGTCAAGAAGCTGCGCGAGGGCGTCTGGGGCATCAAGCCGCGCAACCGCGAGCAGCACTTCGCGCTCGACCTCTTGCTCGACGACAACGTCAAGCTCGTCACGCTCGTCGGCAAGGCCGGCACCGGCAAGACGTTGCTCGCGATCGCGTGCGGCCTGCAGAAGGTCGCCGAGGAGCAGGTGTTCTCGAAGCTGCTCGTCTCGCGCCCGATCTTTCCGCTCGGCCGAGACATCGGCTACCTGCCCGGTACCGTCGAAGAGAAGCTCAATCCGTGGATGCAGCCGATCTACGACAACCTCGAGCTCTTGCTCGGCATCACGAAGACCGAGAAGAAAGACGGCCGCAGCTACGCCGAGCTCGTCGACCTCGGGTTCATCGAGATCGAGCCGCTGACGTACATCCGCGGCCGCTCGCTGCCGAACGTCTACATGATCGTCGACGAGGCGCAGAACCTCACCCCGCACGAGGTCAAGACGATCATCACGCGCGCCGGCGAGGGCACGAAGATCATCCTCACCGGTGACCCGTACCAGATCGATCACCCGTACCTCGACTCATCGAACAACGGCCTCACCACGGTCGCCGAGCGGTTCAAGCACGAAGCGATCGCCGGTCACATCATCCTGACCAAGGGTGAGCGGTCGGCGCTCGCGGAGCTGGCGACGCAGATCCTGTGAGACGGGCGTTGCTCGCGCTGTTCGTGCTGTGGGAGCCCCAGGCCGAGGCACAGCAACCGGGTTGGGAAGTCCGGGTCCCCGAACGGACGTCCGTCGCGCTCGGTGGGACGACCCTGGTGCCGATCGCGATCGCGGTCGACCGTGGCCTGACCGTCTCGAAGGACGGCCCGGTGATCGTCGAGCTGGTGCCGGAGGGGGGCGTCTCGATCAAGAAGCGCCGGCTCGGTCGCGCCGATGCGGTCGACCCCGACGCCGACGCGCCGCGGTTTGCCGTCCAGGTCCGGGGGGATGCCGGCGGCGACCACACGGTCAAGGTCCGCGTCAAGCTGTGGCTATGTGGTGGGAAGGTCTGCCGGCCGCTCGATATCCGGCGGCAACTGACCGTCACGGTCGAGGCCCCGACGCCCACAGATGCGGGGAACGACGCGGGGTTGGACGTGCCCGATGCCAGACACCGGACTCGCTGAAAGCTTTGGGCCTCGATCTCAGCTAGTTGGAGGTAACTCACACAGATCGGATGCGCGGGTCGTGCGTGGAAATCACCCATGATCACCCGCCAGCGCCTCACTACGTACGGAATCCCCACCGCCGCAGCGGCGACGATCGTCGCGGCCGCGCTGCTCACCACCGGCGGCAAGCAGCGCGTCGACGAGGCCGGCATCCCGATCACCACGATCCCGAGCCACGTCCCATCGGGCACGCATCAGATCGATGTCGTGTTCGCGGTCGACACGACGGGCTCGATGGGTGGCCTGCTCGACGGCGCGAAGCGCACGGTGTGGTCGATCGCGACGCACATCCGCAAGACCGACCCCGACGCCGACCTGCGCATCGGCCTCGTCGCCTACAAGGACGTCGGTGACGAGTACGTCACCAAGCCGTTCTCGCTCACCACCGACCTCGACGCCGTTTACGGCGAGCTCGCCTCGTACACCGCGGCCGGGGGTGGTGACACGCCGGAGGACGTCGACGCGGCGCTCGACGATTCGCTCCACAAGATGAAGTGGCGCGACGGTGCGAAGAAGTTGATCTTCGTCGTCGGTGACGCGCCTCCCGCGAGCCGCGGCGAGGTCCCCACGTTCGACGTGCTCGCACGCGAGGCGAAGTCGGCCGGCATCGTGATCAACACGATCCGCTGCGGCTGGGATGGCGACACGCAGACCGCGTTCCAGCGGATCGCGCAGCTCGGCAACGGCGAGTTCTCGACGATCCAGCAGGACGGTGGCGTGCAGCAAGTCGCGACGCCGTACGACGCCGAGCTCGCCGACCTCTCGGGTCGCATCGATCGCACCGCCGTGATCGTCGGTAGCGACAGCTCTCGCGGCGCCTACCAGGCGAAGATGGCAGTGGCCGCGGAAGCCAGCGCGCCCGCGAAGGCCGATCGCGCCACCTACTACGCGAAGGGCAAGAGCGGCGGCATGAAGCGCTCGGATGACGATCTCGTCGGCGGCTATGCGACCGGCACGATGAGCCTCGACGGCATCGCCGAGAGCGAGCTGCCGATGGACATGCGCAACAAGGACAAGGCCGAGATCAAGGTCGAGGTCGAGAAGCGCGTCGCCGAGCGCAAGCAGCTCCAGATGAAGATCGACACGCTCACGCGGCAGCGCGAGGAGCACCTCGCCAAGGAGGCCAAGGGCGGCGAGGGTGGCTTCGACGCCAAGGTGAAGGCCACCGTCGAGAAGCAGATCAAGTAACTCCCTGACAGCCAGATCGTGAATCCCGAGGGCGGCCTGTCGACCAGGCCGCCCTCGGTCGTTTCCGCGGTGGTCGTCCCGTGCTATGGGGGGGCGATGCAGTTCAGTGATCTCGGGTTGATCCCTCCACTTGCGGCCGCGGTCGCCGCAGAGGGCTACACCCACCCGACGCCGATCCAGGTGAAGGCAATTCCGTTCGTACTCGCCGGCCGTGACCTCCTCGGGCTCGCGCAGACCGGCACCGGCAAGACCGCCGCGTTCGCGCTCCCCATCCTGCAACGGCTCGCCGGCGAGGGTGGCCGCAAGGTCCCGGGCCGTCCGATCCGCTGCCTCGTGCTGACGCCGACCCGCGAGCTCGCCTCGCAGATCAGCGAGAGCTTCACGGTCTACGGCAAGAACCTCCCGCTCACGAACACGGTGATCTTCGGCGGCGTCGGCATGGAGGCTCAGAAGCAGGCGTTGCGCATGGGCATGGACATCCTCGTCGCCACGCCCGGGCGCTTGCTCGATCTCGCGAACCAGCGGCTCGTCGATCTGAAGTCGCTCGAGGTGTTCGTGCTCGACGAGGCCGACCGCATGCTCGACATGGGGTTCATCCACGACGTGCGCAAGGTGATCGCGCTCCTGCCCCGCGTGCGCCAGACGCTGTTCTTCTCGGCGACCATGCCGCGGGAGGCGCAGGATCTCGCGGACCACCTGCTGAAGAACCCCGAGACGGTCGCGGTGGCGCCACCGTCGACCACCGTCGAGAAGGTCGATCAGGAAGTGTTCTTCGTCGAGAAGGGTGACAAGCGCGCGTTGCTCGTCGACGTCCTGCGCGACAACGGCATGCGCCGCGTGCTCGTGTTCTCGCGCACCAAGCACGGCGCGAACCGGATCGCCGAGCACCTCGAGACCAGCCGCATCCACGCCGAGGCGATCCACGGCAACAAGTCGCAGGGTGCCCGCGAGCGCGCGCTCGCCAACTTCAAGGGCGGCAAGACGCGTGTCCTCGTCGCCACCGACATCGCCGCCCGCGGCATCGACATCGACGACGTCACGCACGTCGTCAACTTCGACGTCCCCGAGGTGCCCGAGACCTATGTCCACCGCATCGGTCGCACCGCGCGCGCCGGCGCCACGGGCATGGCGATCACGTTCTGCGAGGTCGACGAGCGCGGCGATCTGCACGCGATCGAGAAGCTCACGCGCCAGAGCATCCCCGTCGTCGAGGGCCATCCCTACGAGTCGCGCGTGCCGTTCTCGGCGACCCCGCCGCCCCGGATGTCGGCGCAGCAGAAGTCGCAGGCCGGACGCGAGCACGGCCGGCGTGATCGACCGAGCCACGGTGGCGGCGGTCGCGGTCGTGGCCGCGGTCGCGCCAGCGCCTGACGTTCAGCAGCACGCAGTCAGAGGCGGGTCGCGGTCGACGTCGAGACCGGCCAGCCCTCGGCGTCGAGCACGAGCTCGCCCTTGCGCCCGAAGACCTCGAGCGAGAACACGCGGGTCTCGATCGGCTTGCCGGCGACCGTGCGCTGCATGTCGGCGAGCCGCGTCGCCGAGATGGTCATCCGCCGGATCGCGATCGCCGGCCTGACCTCGAGGACCGCGAGCTTGAGCGTGCGCGAGCCACCGATCGCGAGCGCCATCAGTTGACGCTGGTGCGCGACGTCGACCCCGATCGCCGCACCCCCGAAGATCTCGTCGCCGGCGATCGGCTCGTCGAGCGAGACCTTGTCGGCGCCGTGGCGACCGGTGACGCGCACGCGGCCGGCGTCGCGCACCATGACCAGCTCGAGTCCGTCTTGCACGACGCGCATCCGGCGGCCCATGCCCTCCACGCCGAGCTCGAGCTCCCAGCGCACGTCGGCATCTCCGTCGAGGCGCATCTCGCCGAGCAGCGAGAGCTCGCCGTTCCTGGTGTGGGCGGTCACGCGCTCCTCGCCGGAGATCGGGCCGGCATCGCGAAATCGCGCCTGGAAGATCGGCTCGGGTCCGGGTGGTGGAGCGTCGAACCGCGAGCGCTCCCCGCGATAGATCGCCGCGATCCGCTCGCGCTCGGCGACGAGGTCCGGTGCGGCGAGCCACCGGCCCCGCAACAGGACGCCCGCGATCCGCGTCGTGTTCGCGATGTCGATCAGGGGATCGGCCTCGACGAGCACGAGGTCCGCGCGGCCACCGACGGTGACGGTGCCGAACCGCTCGCCCCCCGCTCGCGAGCTCATGAACTCGGCGGGTGCGAGCGTCGCCGCGCGCAGGGCCTGGTAGGGCGTGAGCTTCGCCTCGACGAGGAGCGCGAGCTCCTGGTGCAGCGAGAAGCCGGGCACGAGCCACGGATTGCCGACGTCGGTCCCGGCGAGGATCCCGGCTCCCGCATCGGAGAGCGCCTTCACGACCGTCAGCCCCCACGTATTGCCGGCGCGCGCGATCACGAAGTCGTCGGCCGTGCTGTTCTGGAACCGAAAGTCCTGCTTCGGATCCCAGTGCTCGATGTGCGACGGCGGCACGAAGCGGTACTCGGGCCGCGTCCGGTCGGGGCGATCGAGGTTCGCGATCCGATCCCTCACGACGAGCGTCGGGCAGTTCCACGTCCCTGCCGCCTTCGTGCGCGCGACCGCCTCGGCGAGCTTGGCGGCGTCGCTGTACTTGTACGCTGCCATCCGCGTCTTGTAGTCCTTCGCGGACTTGATCGGCGAATCGTCGCGCTCGGCGTACGCGGCATAGCCGTCGAGGTGCTCGATCGATCGCTGCTTCGCGTCGAGCACGTGTCCGAGCTTGGCGGCGAACGGGACGTGCCCGATGACCGGCAACCCGTGCTTCGCGGCCGCGGCGACGATCGCGTCGTAGATCTCCACCGGCAGCAGCGCGTAGACCTTCACGAAGTCATAGCCGGCGCGCTGCTGCGCCGCGACTGCCTCGATCCCCTCGTCGGGCGTCGACACCGCGATGCTGCCCGGCCAGATCGGCGGATTGCCGTCGATGATGCCGCCCGCGGAGTAGATCGACGGCGCCATCCGCTGCTCGCCGTGCTCGATCGCGTCGCGCGCCCCGATCGTTCCGGCGTCTCCCCACAGCACGCGGATCGTGGTGACACCCATCGTCACGAACATCGCGAGCTGGCGCGGGTCGTACGTGTGGACGTGCATGTCGGCGAGGCCCGGCATCAGGAACTTCCCGCGACCATCGATCTGCAGCGCGCCGTCGGGGATCGGCGTGGACACCACCGGACCGATGCTCGCGATCCGCCCGCTCTGCACGATCACGGTGTGGTGCAAGAGCCGCGTCTCGCGATCCATCGGCACGACGGTGACGTCCACGAACGCGATCACCTCGGACTTGATCGCCGGGTTCGTCGACGACGGGCCGCAGGCCAGGACGACCAACAACGCGACGATCCAGACGCGACCCATGACGCTACACGGTCGCACGAACCCGCCACGCGCGCGCGCGAGTTTTCCTCAGGCGAACCAGCGCGGTACCAGCTCGTCGGCGGAGCCGGTCACGCAGTCGGTGAACCGCTCGCGCGCACCCTCGAATACCTCGAGGTTGAGCAGCACGCGGCGCGCATGGTTGAGCTCGGCCCACCGCACGAAGCTCGACGCGGGTGCGACCGTGCCCGACGTCCCGACCGCGACGAACAGATCGCAGTCGCGCAGCGCGTGCTTCGCGGCTCGCTCGGCAGCCGTCGGGATCATCTCGCCGAACATCACGATCGACGGCCGCATCCGCTCGCCGCAGTGGCTCGGTGCCGCGGCATCGCGATCGCCCGCGGGCGGCTCGAGCTCGACGTAGCATTGCTCGCACCGCCACCGCGCGAGGCTCCCGTGGTACTCGCACACCCCGATCGAGCCGGCGCGCTGGTGCAGCCCGTCGACGTTCTGGGTCACGATCAGCATCGAGGCCCCGGCGGGCAGCCGCTGCTCGAACGTCGCGAGCGCACGATGTGCCGGCGTCGGCTCCACCCCTCCGATCGCGGTCCGGAACGACCAGAATAGATCGCACACCTCGGCTCGCCGGGTGACCAGCGCGTCGGCCTCCGACAGCGCCGCGAGCCGAGGATCGGTCCACAGGCCACCGGGTCCGCGATACGTCGGCAGGCCCGCGCTGTGCGAGATTCCCGCCCCGGTCAGGACGACGATGCGGCGGTAGCCGGCGAGCATCTCGTTAGTGTATGCAAGACACCACCGGAAGCAAGCGCGCTATTTCCAGTCGTTGACCACGCCGCGGAGCTCGCCGAGCCGGGCGCGCGACAGGGTGCCCACCGCGGCCAGCACCAAATGATCCGGGGCGAGGACCTGCTGGGCGACCTTCGCGCAGTCCTCGACGGTGATCCGCGAGATCGCGGCGAGCCGCTGCGACAGCGAGACCGGCGGGTAGTAGAGCGCGGTCCCGCCGAACCAGCCGGCCATCGCGGCGGCGTCGTCGATCGAGGCGAGCGTCTCGTAGCGGTAGCGGACGCGCGCCTTGGCGAGCTCGTCGTCGGTGATCTCGCCGCGGCGCAGGCCGTCGAGCAGGATCAGGAGCTCGCGCACGAGCGAGGGGACCTTCGCATTCGCGGTCGCCCCGGCGATCTCGAACAGCGCGGTGTCGGCGAGCGGCTCGATCGCCGCGTGGATCGAGTAGGCGAGGCCCTTCTGGTCCGCGAGCGTGTAGTGGAGGCGAGTCGACATGCCGTCGTCGAGGACGCGGAGCAACGCGACCAGGGCGAGGTAGGCCGGGTCGAGCTCGGGGACGGCGCGGAAGATGATCGCGAGCGAGGTCTGCGAGCCGGCGTCGGGGACGTGGCGCAGCTTGGGTCCGCCGGCGAGCGCGGGGGCGGGCGGGACCTCGGCGCGGACGCCCGCGGGCAAGCCGGACAGCGCGCGGGCGGCCGCCTCGACGACGGCACCGTGCGTGACCGGGCCGGCGACGCAGAGGTTCGCGTTGCGAGCGCCGTAGTAGGTCGTGTAGTGGCGGCGGACGTCGGCGAGCGCGAACCGCTCGACGTTCGTGCGCGGACCGATGATGCGCTGGCCGAGCGGGTGGTTCTCGAACGCGATGCCGCGGGCGATGTCGTCGGCGTTGATCTCGGTGCCCTGCTCGTCGTAGTCCTCGTTGATCTCCTCGAGGATCAGCTCGCGCTCGAGGTCGATGTCGGAGAACCGCGGGCGGCCGAGCAGCTCCCCGAGCACCTCGATCGCGGCGGGGACGTGGTCGGGCTCGAGGGCCATCTGGAACAGGCTGTAGTCACGGCCGGTCTCGGCGTGCAACGTGGAGCCGAGCCGCTCGATCGCCGTGTTGAGCGCGAGCGAGGTCGGGTGTCGCTCGGTGCCCCGGAACAGCATGTGCTCGACGAAGTGCGAGAGCCCGTTGTCCTCCGGGGTCTCGAACCGGGCGCCTACCTTGACGAACAGGGCGCACACCGCGGTGTGCAGATGCGGCAATTCGACCGTGGTGACGGCAAGGCCATTGTCGAGGGTGGTCGTTTCCACACGTGGATCGAGCTTGGTGTCCAACGGCACTGCTTACCACTGATTCGCCTCGCTCGGCCAAGGCCACGTTGCTGGGGTTGGTAGATCGGTGGTATCACCTGGTCGGACCGACGATGCTACTGAAGAAGATCGTGATCGCCGAAGACGACGACGCCATCGCGCACATGGTCAACATGTCGCTCGGGGACGCCGGTTTCTTGTGCCTGCGCGCACGCGACGGCGATGAAGCCCTCAAGCTGGTCAAGGCTCACGACCCCGACCTGCTGGTGCTCGACGTGATGATGCCGCGTGTCGACGGGCTCGAGGTCGCGCGGCGACTCAAGGCCGACGTGATGTGGTCGCGCACGCCGATCCTGATGCTGACGGCGCTCGCCGGCATCGACGACCAGGTGCAGGGCCTCGAGGCCGGCGCCGACGCGTACATGGCCAAGCCGTTCGACCTCCGCGAGATGGGCGCCCGCGTCAAGGCGCTGATCCGCTCGGCGCGCCGCGAGCGCGACCGCAATCCCACGACCAACTTGCCGGGCTCGCGGGCGATCGACGAGGAGATCGAAGGCGCGCTCAAGAGCGGCAAGCCGACGGTCGTCGTCCACATCGATATCGTCAACTGGGACGCATACGCCGACTCGATCGGCATCGCGCGCTCCGAGGACACCGTGCGCAGCCTCGGGCAGTGGTTGCTCGACGCGGCTCGTTCCTCCTCCGGCGGCGGCGCGTTCGTCGGTCACATCGGTGGCTCCGACTTCATCGCGGTGCTGTCCCCCGAGCACCTCGATCCGTTCATCACCGGTGCCGAAGGCGCGTTCGACGGCAAGCGGTCGGCGTTTCCCGGCGATCCCGGCGCGCTCTCGCTGTGCGCCGCGATCACTCCCACCGAGGGGCTCACGGTCAACGGCGGAGCCGACGAGCTCGGCCGCAGGCTCGGCAAGGCGATGAAGGCCGCGAAGGCCGCGGGCAAGACCGGCCACGTCGTGTGGTCAGCCGGCTGATCGCTTGAGCGAGCCGGTCGATCGTCCTTCACCCCCGGTCGACGACACCGATCCCGCGATCGCCGATACCCAGGCGTCGGATCCTGGAGCGCCGACCGCGCCCGACAACGCGGCGGCGGCGGTGGCCACCTCCAAGCGAGGGCCACGGGGCGTCCGCCCGGGCGACGTGCTCGGTCGCTACGAGCTCGCCGAGGAGATCGGCGAGGGCGGGATGGCGACGGTGTTTCGGGCGCGCGATCGCGAGCTGCGGCGAGACGTGGCGATCAAGGTGATGTTTCCGCACCTCGCACGGCGAACCGAGATCGTGCGCCGGTTCCACCGCGAGGCGCGTGCGGCAGCCGGTCTCGAGCACGCGAACATCCTGCGCATCTATGACGTCGGCGGAGGGGAGGCCGACGATCCGCCGTACATCGTGATGGAGCTCATCCGCGGCCGCACGCTGCTGCAGGAGATCGAGCAGCGTGGCGCGATCCTCGCCGAGGTGACCGCGAGCATCGGCGCGCTGCTCGCCGACGCGCTCGCGGCCGCGCATGCCGCCGGCATCGTCCACCGCGACATCAAGCCATCGAACGTGCTGATCGCCCCGGGGGGCCGGCTGTTGCTCGCCGATTTCGGCGTCGCGCGGCTCGAGACCGAGGACTCGCTCGTCACGAAGACCGGGTCGCTGCTCGGCACGCCGGCCTACATGAGCCCCGAGCAGGCCAGCGGTGACACCGCGACCGCGAAGAGCGATCTGTATTCACTGGGCGCGACCCTCTACCAGCTGTCGACGGGCTTCCTGCCGTACGCAGGTAGCCCGGCCAAGGTCATGTCGCTGATCGCGAGTGGCACGCTCGTCACGCCGGTGCGGCGGAGCGCGGCGGTCGGGCCCGATCTGTCGCGCACGATCGAGCAGCTGATGGAGGCCGAGCCGTCGGCGCGGCCCGCGAACGCAGCGACGGTCTCGCTCGAGCTCCGCGGGCTCGCGCAAGCCGGCGGCCTGGGCGATCCGACCGAGGAGCTCGCGGCATTCTTCGACGACGCCGCGGCATTCCTCAAGACCCGCACCCCCGCGGTCGTCACCGCGATCGTGATCGCCGGCAAGCGCGCGATCGCCGAGGCGAGGCTACCGCGCGCGATGGCCCTCGCGGATCGCGCGAGCGCGCTGGCCCCCGAGGATCCCGCCGTGAAGACGCTCGTCGAGACCGTCACCGAGGGTGGCCGCGCATCGAAGCGCCGCAGGGTCCTCGCGCTCGGCGGTGCAGGGGTGGTGGTGGCGGGTGGCGTGACGGCACTGGCGATGACGATCTCCGGCGGCGGCGCGAGCACGCGGGATGCTGCGCTCGTCGCGAGCACGCGGGATGCTGCGCTCGACACGACCCTGTTCGCGAGCACGCTCTTCGATGCCGGCGTGAGCGTCCCGCTCGATGCGAGCGCCCTCGCGCTCGACGCGAACCTCCGGGTGCGCGACGCCGTCACCATGCGGCGGGTCGATGCCGGGGTCGACGCTCCGGAAGCCGTCTCGCTCGATGCCGCGGTGCCGGTCGTGCAGCTCGATGCCGCGGTCGCGATCAGCGACGGCACGCTGATCGTCACGAACGACACCTGGTGCGACGTCAGCGTCGACGGCGTCCCGCACGGTCGACTGCTGACCGGGAAGCGCAAGTCGCTCCGGTTGCAGGTGGGCCATCACGTCGTGGCGTGCGTCCAGCCGGGGGTCAACCCGGGGTGGACGAAGGAGATCGATCTCGTTGCGGGTCAGACGCTCGCGCTGCCGGGCACGATGCTGACCTCGGTCGAGGTCACGATCGCGATCGCGGGCGACCGGGTCCAGATCGACGGTCGGCGCTACCCGCGCGGGATGGTCGCGAGGCTCAAGCCCGGTCGCTATCGCGCGGTCGTCATGAACGGGGACGAGGGTGGGGCCTCGGGCTGGCTCGACATTCCGCGCGTCGCCTGCCGGCTCCACGAGCAGGGCAACGGAATCGTCTGCGACCCGTGAACCCTGACAGCCCTGTCGCGATCGGGGTCAGGGCCTCGATCGAGCCGGCGAAATCACCGTTGATGATTCCCACACTTGCAGGTGGCAAGATGGTTGCAGCACAACGGGACTGGTGAGGCACCTCGCGCTCATATCGATCACGCTCGGCGCCCTCGGCATGGGTGGCTGCTTCTACATCGACCCGATCAACCAGCGACCGGGCCTGCGGATCGAGAACACCACCGCCGGCCAGATCGAGCGCGGCCAGCAGGATCTGACGCTGCAGGCGATCGCCGACGATCCAGAGGATCAGTTCGTCGGCTTTCATTGGCGCGTCTACGTCTGTTCCGACGCGGCCGACTTTGCCACCTGCGACCAGGAGCCCACGCTCTTCAGCCTGCTCGATTCGATCACGTTCGACGTCCCCACGCATCGCGTCGATCCGGATGGTCCGGGCAGCGAGCTCGCACGCCCGGCCGAGTCGCTGCTTGTCATCCTCGAGGGCAAAGACGATCACGGCGCCACCGCGAAGCCGGCGCAGGAGCTGATCATCCCGCTCGACGACGCGAGCCCGGAGCTGGTGCTGAGCCAGCTCCCGCTCTACGACTCGGTGATCGGGACGCCGATCGATCTGTACGCGGTGTACGGCGATGCCGACGACGCGATCGAGGGCGTCACGATCGAGTGGAAGGCGTTCTCGCCGTCCCAGGTCGAGCTCAACCTCACCGAGCTCACCGGGCTCGGTCAGCCCGTGGACCCGAACCGCCGCCAGGTCGGCAAGCAGCTCGTGCCCACCGCGCTCGGCAGCTGGGACATCGTGGTCACCGCCACCGACCCGATCGGCAAATCGACGGTCGAGCACCTCACCGTCGTCGTGGGCCCCGACAACCCGCCGTGCCTCGAGCAGTGGTCACCGATCGCGCTCCCCGACGGCAACTTCCTGCCGATGACCGAGCCGACGCTGTTCCAGGTGCCGGTGGTCAGCGACGCGCTCGACCGTTACCCGACCGTGCTCGATCCGGTGCTCGATCCGGCCAGCTTGCTCGGCCCGACCGTCTTCGTGTGGTCGCTCAAGCAGGGTAGTACGCCACGCGCACCGCTCGCCGCGACGGGCAACAGCGTCGCGCTCGATCCCGCGAGCTTCTTGCCGGGCGGAAAGCTCGAGCTGCGGGTCGAGATCTTCGATCGCAATGCCGTCCCGATCTCGTGCGGCGACACCGAACAGACATGCTCGGTGATCTCCACGGCCTGCATCCAGCGCCAGACCTGGAACGTGGAGGTCCGATGAGGGCGCTCGTCCTGACCGTCGCGCTCGCCGGATGCGCTGGTGATTTCGGGAGTCCGTCGAACCCCGACGGGGGGACCAGCGGTGACGCTCCCAGCAACGACGCCACCGGGGCGTGCGTCGTCGCGATCACCTACCAGCCCACGAAGCCGGTCGCCGCGCCCGAGACCGTCGTGCGGGTCGTCGCCAACGTCCAGAACGCGCCGGGGATGCAGTCGTACACGTGGAACGTCCTGCGCGGCGCCACGCCGATTCCCACCGACCCCGCGCAGCCCGACAACTCGGAGGCCACGTTCCCCGCCTCGATCGCGGCCACCTACGACGTGTTCCTCGACGTCGATGTCCCCGGTGGGCTGTTCTGTCCCCAGGGCCACGTGCAGGTCGAGGTCAAGACCGCCGGCGCGAACGAGACCGAGCTGCGGGTCCACATCGTGCCCCCGACGAACGAGGAGCGACCGCCGCTCGACACGCTCGTCATCGTCGAGGGCGGCCCCGAGGACACGCTCGACGACTTCGTCCTCGATCCGGGCGGGCCCGTGAACGGCTTCGTCCGCAACAACGCCACGCCGGTCGCGTCGTACCTCCGGTTCATGCCGGTCTCGGGCAAGGAGGCGCCGGTCGAGTCATTCTCCGACGGGACGGGCGCGTACTCGGCAATCCTACGGAGCGAGCGCCACGACGTGCTCGTGGTGCCGGTCTCGTCGAGCTTCGCACCGCGCATCATCGCGAACTGGAGCCCGGCGGATTCCTTGCTCGGGGTCGATGGGGGAACGCTGATCACCGGCGTCGTCCGCGATCCCGGAAACGCGGTGCTCCCCGGCGCGAAGGTGCAGCTGACGATCGGAGGCGTACCCTCGACGCTCGCGACCACCGACGCCGGTGGCGTGTTCAACGTGCGCGCGGTGAACATCCCCGGCGCGGTCGTCAAGTTCGATGTCACCGCGCCCGAATCGCGGGGGCTGCCGCGGCTGCTCGTGTCGTCGTCGCTGTTCGACGTCACCCTGCCGATCACGGTGCGGTACGGCGCGCAGACGACGCGCGATCTTGCAGGCACGATCGTGCGCCGCTCGCTCGCGCCGCTCGCGGGCGCGAAGGTCCACGTGGTCGGTACGATGACCACGATCGGAACCGTGACCACCGGTGCCGGGGCGCCGCTCAGCGCGAACGGCGAGGTCCGGTTCACGGCGATCACCGACGGAGCCGGGGCGCTGCCGACGATGCGCGCTCCGGCGGCGGTGCTCTCGGCGGTGATCGAGCCGTCGCCCGGCGATGTCGCGGTGAGCGCGCTGAATCTCACGACGGGCGTCCCCGCGGCGATCGACGCGCCGTCGATGCAGCCGATCTCGACGAAGATCCACGATCAGACCTCCGCGTTGATCCCGGGTGCCACGCTCGACGCGCTGCCGATCGGGGCGCTCCAGCTCGCGGGGACCTCGGCGATCCACGCGACCTCGGTCGCCGGCGGCAACCTGACGACGAGCTTTGCGGCCGGTGGCCAGTACGATCTGCGATTCATGGATCCGGCGGGCCGCGGAGGGTTGCTGAAGGTCCCCGGCGTGACCTCCGCGACGATCGCGCAGAACCACACGCTGCTGCCGGCGACGAAGGTGAGCGCGCTCGTGAAGGGCACGTCGGCGATCCGCGGCGCCTCGGTGCAGATCCTGTGCTCCGCGTGCACGGGGCTGGAGCGCAGTCGTCCGATCGCCGAGGGCATCACCGGCATCGACGGCAGGTTCTCGCTCGCGGTACCCGACCCGTGATTAGAATCGGCTGACATGAACGCGCGGGTCTGGATCGGGATGGTGTGCCTGGCATGCGCGGCGTCCACGGCGGGTGCGCAGCCGGCACCTGCGGTCGACACCGTCGCACTGCTCCCGCTCGATGCCGATGCGCGACTCGAGATCTATGGTCAGCCGGTCGCCAGCGAGATCGCACGCGCGCTCGTCGCGGGTGGCCTCGATGTCGTCGTGGTCCTGCCGAAGATGGCGGTGCCGGAGCGGGCGCGGCTGATCGTCGACGGCGCGATCAAGGCGGGGAAGGGCGATGCGGTGCTGTTGTCGATCCGCGTGCGCAACCCGGCCGATGGAACGGTGCTCGAGAAGCTCGAGGCGACCGCGACCAACCTCGGGACGATCGATCGCGCGGCAGCCGAGCTGTCATCGCGGGTGTTGCCGGTCGTCCGCGAGCGGATCGCCGTGCTGGGCCGCCGCCCGCCGGTGCCTCCGATCGACCGGCCGATCCAGCGCGCCACGCGGGCCCCGAAGGGGCTGCTCGTCGGGATCGCGGTCTCGCAGTCGAGCACGGCCGTGGTGGAGCCGTTGCGGCTCGCGCTCGGCGAGGCGGTCGCGACCTGGAACGCGAGCGGGACCTGGCAGGTCGTGCCGGTCGAGCCGAGCACGCTCGGCCCCAAGCTCGCCCCGCTGACCGTCGCGACCGCGAAGGTCCAGCACGGCGTGGCGTTCGAGATCCTCGCCTACTCCGTCAGCATCGACGAGGTCCCGCTCGCGCGTGCGCGGGTTCGGGTCCGGATCGCCGATCCGGGCGCCGTCGTGTTCGACCGCGTCATCGTCACCGACACGATCGTCGGCGACCGCGCGATGGCGCCCGATGCGCTCGCCGCGCGGGTCGCGCGTGAGGTGCTCGCGATCCTGCGGCCGCACCTGCGGCGCGTGGAGCCGGCGTGGCGGTAGCTCGCGTGCTGGTCCTCGTCGCGCTGCTGTGCGCGACGGCCTCGGCCCAGCCAACCCAGGAGGTCCTTCGGGACGGCAACGCCGCGGCCACGGCTGGTGACTGGCCGCGGGTGGGCTCGCTCGTCGAGCCCTTGCTGCTGCGAGGCAAGCTCGCGTCCGCCGACCTCGCCGAGGCGCATCGGCTCGCCGGGCTCGCCGCGTACTTCCAGCAGCGCACCGCCGCGGCCGACGGGCACTTCCTCGCGTACCTCACGATCGATCCCGACGGCCGGCTCGATCCGTCGCTCTATCCGCCCGACGTCGTCTCGTTCTTCGAGGACGTGCAGGTGAAGCACAGCGCGGAGCTGCGGGCGCGACGTCCCAAGCCGCGGCGCTACTTCGTGCTCAACCTGATCCCCCCTGGGGGTCAGCTCCAGAACGGCGATCGCACGAAGGCGTACGTCGTCGGTGGCTTGCTCGGCGCGTTCGCGATCGGCAACGTCACGACGTATCTCGTGCTGCGTTCGTGGTGTACGCGGGTATCTGGCAGCGGTGGCGTGAGCGCGACGTGCGACGAAGAGCGCGATCGATCGCGCAGCGCCGGTCAGCTCCGCGCGCTCAACATCCTCACGGGCGTCGGGCTCATCGCGACGTACGTGTACGGGGTGTACGACGGTGTCTCCGGATATCGTCGACGCTCCCGCGAACAAGCGACCCAGCCGTTCGTGATGCCGACAAGTGGTGGCGGCGTCGTCGGTATTCTCGGATCGTTCTGACGTGACCGACCTGGACCTACACGCGACCTGGGGCTTGTGGGCCATGGGTTGTTCACCACGCCACACCTCGGTGATCGACATCTGTGGTGGCCCGGCCAAGGCGTATGGGCCCCTTCTTCGTTGTGATCGGCGCGCAGGCTCGGCTACGATTCGAGTCAGGTGAGGCAGCCCGTTCCGTTCGGGAAATACCTGCTGCTCGACCGAATCAGCGTCGGCGGGATGGCAGAGGTCTTCAAGGCCAAGAGCTATGGCGTTGAAGGCTTCGAGAAGATCATCGCGATCAAGCGGATCTTGCCGACGATGGGCGAGGATCGCGACTTCATCAAGATGTTCATCGATGAAGCGAAGATCGCCGGTCAGCTCGCGCACGCGAACATCTGCCAGATCTTCGAGCTCGGCCGCATCGATGGCTCGCACTTCATCGCGATGGAGTACATCTGGGGCAAGGATCTGCTCCAGATCCAGAACCGGCTGCGCAAGATCAAGCAGCCGATGCCCGTGCAGATGGCGTGCTTCTCGATCGCGAAGGTGCTCGAGGGGCTCGACTACGCGCACCGCAAGCGCGATCCGCTCGGGCGTCCGCTCGAGATCGTGCACCGCGATTGCTCGCCGCAGAACGTCCTCGTGTCGTACGAGGGCGAGGTCAAGGTCATCGACTTCGGCATCGCGAAGGCCACCTCTCGGAACTCGCGCACCATGGCCGGCGTGCTCAAGGGCAAGTTCGGGTACATGTCCCCCGAGCAGGTGCGCGGCCTGCCGCTCGACCGCCGCAGCGACATCTTCGCGCTCGGCACGATGCTCTACGAGTGTCTGACCAGCGAGCGCTTGTTCCAGGGCGAGACCGACTTCTCGACGCTCGAGAAGGTTCGCAACGTCGACATCAGGCCGCCTCGCGAGATCAACCCGAACATCCCCGAGGTCGTCGAGAAGATCATTCTCAAGGCGCTCGCGAAGGACGTCGACGAGCGCTACCAGTGGTGCAGCGAGATGCTGGCCGATCTCCAGCAGTTCTTGATGGGCGCGGACGTCGTGTTCACGGCGAAGTCGCTGTCGAGCTGGCTCAAGGAAGTCTTCACCGGCGAGATCGACAAGGAGCGCCAGCTCCTCGAGCAGTACAAGCGCGTCGGGCGCGACGGGTTGATCGCCGGCGTGCCGTCGTCCGAGGCCAAGCTCGATGTGGTCCAGACCCTCGGCGAGGCTCCGGCTCCCGAAGGCGACGCGACCCAGCTCGGAGGCCCGAACTTCGACGATATCGAGCAAGCGGTCGCAGCGGGCGCGCTGGAGGTGGGGCCGGCGCCGGGCTCGCCAGCCGCACGCGGATCGATCGCGCCGAACGCACGCGCCGCATCGCACGGCGACGACGACGGTGACTTCGGCGAGGAAGCGCCGACCGAGATCTTCGGCGAGATCGATCATGGCGCGCTACTACCGGTTGCTCCGATGGCAGCACGCCCGGGCACGTCGTCGCAGCCGCCCTCGCGTACACCGAAGCCACCCACCGGTCGGCCGGCCACCGCGGCTGCGCAGGGGAACGATCCGTACCCGCAAGCGCCGGCGATGGCAGCGAGCTCGAACGGAGGCGGCCGTCCCGGTCCGAGCATCCCGATGGGCGCTCCGTCGGAAAAGACGATGAACATCACCGACGCGGACATCGAGCCGCCCTCGGTGGAGCAGGCGCGTGCGGCGTACGCGCAGAACTTCCCGCAGCTCGCGGCGCAGGCAGCGCAGCAGCCGGGATTTGCCGCCCAGAGCTACGCGCAACAGCCCTACCAGGGCGCGCAGCCGGGCTACGGCTACACGCCGCCGACGATGGGCGTCGGCACTCCGAGCTCGATGCCTTCCCAGCCGCTCAACGCGCTCGCACCACCGGGTCAGGCGTCGTCGGGCAAGACGCTGATGGGGGCGGCCGCACCTCCGGGGCTGATGAACTACAGCGCCTATCAACCCGGTCCGGGTCAGGGCTCGTATCCGCCGGGTCAGATGGGTCAGATGGGTCAGTACCCGCAGCACCCGTCCGCAGCGCAGCACCCGCAGCCGCAGATGCAGGGCTATCCGAGCGCGCAGAACTACCTCGGACAGATGCCGGGGCAAGCCTCGGGGCCGATGTCCGGGCAGATGCCGTACGGCCAGCCCAATCCATACCAGAGCGGTCCCGCCGGGGCGATCGAGCAGGTGGCGCCGGTCGAAGGCCCCAAGAAGTCGTCGATCGGGCGCGACGTGGCGATCGGTGTCGCGATCGCCGCGGTCGTGCTCGGCGGGTTCCTCGCGGTGAAGTTCCTCATCCTCGACGACGACACCGAGTCCACCAGCTCGACCGAGAGCCCCACGAGCTCGATCGCGACGCTGCGGATCGAGATGCCGCCGAACATGACGGCGGACCTGTTCCTCGACGGCGCCACGGTGCGAGACGCCAACGTCCACAACAACGCCGAGATCCCCGTCACCGCGGGACAGCGCAAGATCAAGATCCTCGCCAAGAGCGGTCAGCGTTGCGAGCAAGAGGTGAAGCTCGTGGCCGGCAAGACCACGACCGTCGTGTGCGTCATGCATGTGGGGAGCGGCTCCGACGGCAGCGCAGGTGCCGAGACCGGTACCGGCTCCGCCGCGAAGGTCGCAGATCCGACGAAGACGCCAGATACCGGCTCGGCGACAAAGCTCGCGGACAAGCAGCCGGACCCGACGAAGTCCCCGGACAAAGCGATCCCACCGGACCCGACGAAGTCGCCGGACAAGACGGTCAAGACGCCGGACCCGACGAAGCAGCCGGACAAGACGGTCAAGACGCCGGACCCGACGAAGCTGCCGGACAAGACGGTCAAGACGCCGGACCCGACGAAGCAGCCGGACAAGACGGTCAAGACGCCGGATCCGACGAAGTCGCCGGACAAGACGGTCAAGACGCCGGACCCGACGAAGCAGCCGGACAAGACGGTCAAGACGCCGGACCCGACGAAGCAGCCGGACAAGACGCCGGACAAGACGGTCAAGATCAAGGGACCGGACAAGATGCCGCCCGAGGACAACCCAGCGGACAAGGCTGCGGCGCTCGGAACCAAAGGAACGCTCTCGGTGACGAGCAGCCCGAAGGCGAAGATCGCGATCGACGGCGTCGATACCGGTCAGTCGACGCCGCTGAAGGTGCCGCTGTCACCCGGCAAGCACAAGGTCGCGTTCACGCTCGGCACCACGAAGGTCACGTTCAGCGTGACCATCAAGGCCGGCGAGATCACGAGCCTGTATAAAGAGCTGCAGCCCTGACCGTCGCAGAGCCTCGCTCGCTCGGTCAGGCGGCCTCGCGAGTCAGTCGGCTTGCTTGCCGACGCGCTCTTCGTTGACTTCCAGATCGCGGAGCTTCGCCTCGAGATCGGCGATCCGATCGGCCAGTGCGCGGACATCCTTGTTGACCGCCGAGAACGGCGAGATGCCTTCGATCGCGGTGCGGATCTTGGAGTCGACCTGCTTCTGCCACTCGTCGAGCCGATGCTTCGAGTGGTCGACCCACTCGCGCAATGACGCGAGGGATCGCTTCGTGACCATCGCTTCGTCGATAGGCTGCCCGGGCGTCTCGGCCGCCTCCTCGGCTTGCGTGTCAGGCGTTCCGTCCGCCTTGTCGGCACGCTTGCCGGGGATCGGAAGGATGCTCTGCACCCGGCGCTGCGCTTCGGCGAACCACTGACCGCCGGACTGGATGATGTTGCGCATCGCGTTGAGGGGCAGGAAGCTGCGTTGCTTCTTCTCCTCCTCGAAGATGATCTGCGCCAAGGTGACCGTGGTCAGGTCCTCCTTGGTCTTGTTGTCGACGATCTTCACGTCGTCGCCAGCTCGGATCATCTCGCTGATCTGATCCAGCGTGACGTACCGGCTATGCTCGGTGTCGTAGAGCTTGCGATTGGCGTATCGCTTGATGATCCGAGTCTCCGGCATCGGCGCTCCCAGCCACCGGCTTTGACGCGGCGGCTCAGTGATTCCAAAAGTTATCACGCACCGCGCCATGACCTCAACGTGGCACACTGCCCACGTGGGCCCGAACCACATCATCGGTCGCCTGAAAGCGATTCGGGACGCGCGGATGCGGGTCCTGGCGTTGATCGAGGCGCTGGGAGAGGGTCCGCCCACCGTGTGGGTGCAAGCGCTCTCGGCCATCGTCGCCCGCGCACACCTGACGAGCGACGTCGACGCCCTGCTCGCGCTCGAGTGCATCACCCACGCGACCGCGGATCCGGCGCTTGGCTACGAGACCCGCCAGGCGCTCTATGTCGCCGCGATCGAGCAGGGGACGCCGGCGATCGCGCGGCTGTTCCTGACCACCTCACCGGTGGTGGTACTTCCGCCGCAGCTGAAGAAGCAGCTCGGACCCGAGCGCCCCCTCAGGCCGGCGGGTCGGCCGCTCACGCTCGGCGAGCGGAAGTCGCTGGCGCGCACGCATTCGCGCGAGCAGATCGGCTTGATGCTCCGCGATCCCCATCCGGCTGTCGTCGCGATCCTGCTCGATAATCCGCACGTCACCGAGGCCGACATCGTGAAGATCGCGGCGACCCGACCGGCCGTCCCGGCATCGCTCGCGAAGGTGGCGGCGCACGCACGGTGGTCGGTCCGGCACGCGGTCAAGCGCGCGCTGGTCCTGAACCCGTCGACGCCGCTCGCGGACGCGATCCGGATCACGACCACGTTGCGGGTCAACGAGCTCGCGGAGCTCGCGGCCGATCCATCGCTGCCAGAGACGCTACGGACTCACGCGTCCGAGGTGCGCGCGGCATCGCTGCGCCGCCCGCAGGCCTGACCGACTACGACTCCGACGACGACGCGGACTTCTTGCGGCGACGGACCACGACCTCTTCCCACTCACCGTCGTCGTCATCCGCCTTGTCGAGTTGCTTCTGCTGCTGCTTGGCAGGAAGCTGCTTGGTCTCCTTCTTGTCGTCGTCGTCCTTCTTGTCGTCGTCATCCTTGGTGTCATCGACCTTCGAGGCACGCTTGAAGTTCTTGATGCTCCGGCCCAGCGCATCGCCGATCCCGGGCAGCTTGTTGGCTCCGAACACGACGAGGACGATGAGGAGGATGATGACTAACTCGCCCATTCCGGGCATGGCGTCTCCTAGAGGTTGCGTTGCAGCCTAGCACTGTTTGTCGCGAGTCCGGCCGAGCGAGCGAGAATCCGTGCAATGGCCAAAGTCTCGCGAGGTCCCCATGATGTGCAGAGGCTCGCGACCGTCCGTGCGGACTGAAAAACGCCTCGAAAAGTTGGTCGCGAGCCACGCCGACGCCTATGTTCAGCGGCATGCGACGAGTCGCCGCAGCTATCGGTTTGCTCTGGGCGTGGTCGACGATCGCACACGCGCAGCCCATCCACGCGGGTGCGCAGCCGGTCCCGCCGGTCCACGCATCCGAGCCGGTGTTACCGCAGCAACTCGATGGCCGGCGGTCGGTGCGTGGTTGCGCGGTCGACGAGGACTGCGTCCGTCCCGCCGACGTGCTCCGCGAGTTCGAAGCCGAGCGCGTTCCGCCCCCGGGGCGCGATCCGTGGATCTCCGAGCGCACCGCGCCTGGGAGCCGGCTCGAATCGGGACCCGCTCGCATCGCGAAGCAGCCCAGCGAGCTCCGGCCCGACGCGCCGTGGCTCGATCAGCTCGCGTTGCCCGACCTTCCGATCCGCTGGAGCCAGCGCCTCGCCGACTACCTCGTGTTCTACCGCGACGATCCGCGCGGCCGAGCGATCATGGCCGACTGGCTCGCGTCGCAAGGGCGCTACCGCGACATGATCGTCTCGCACCTGCGCAAGGCGCGCCTGCCCGAAGATCTGCTGTACGTCGCGATGATCGAGTCGTCGTACGATCCGGACACGCTGTCGAGGGCGGGTGCGCTCGGGCTGTGGCAATGGATGCCCGAGGGCGCGAAGATCTACGGTCTGCGCCGCGATCACTGGGTCGACGAGCGCCGCGATCCGTATCGCTCGACGATCGCGCAGATGGACTACTTCCGCGATCTCCAGCAACGGTTCGGCGACTGGCACATCGCGCTCGCCGCGTTCAACGTCGGCTACGGCGCCGTGCTGCGCTCGATCGCGCGCTACAACACGAACGACTACTACCAGCTCTGCCAGTACGAGAACGCGTTGCCGTGGGAGAACTGCTGGTACACGCCGAAGGTGCTCGCCACGGCGATCGTCGGCAAGAACCGCGCGGCGTTCCGGTTCGACGGAGTGAAGCCCGCACCTGCCGAGGTCTGGGACGACATCGCCGTGCCGACCTCGGTCTCGCTCGCGCTGATCGCACGCGCCGCCGGAGTGCCGGAAGCCGACGTCAAGCGGCTCAACCCGCACCTCCGGCGTGGCCGCACGCCGCCCGGTGAAGCCGGCTACGTCGTTCGCGTACCGGTCGGCAAGAAGGCGGATGCGCAGCGCCGGCTCGCCGAGCTGCAGTCCGAGTGGAGTGGCTACGACGCGTACGTGGTCGCGCACGGCGAGCGCTTCGAGGATGTCGCGACGACGTTCGGCGTCTCGATCTATGCACTCCGTAAGCTCAACGATGTCACGCACGAGTCGGAGGTCGAAGGTGGCACCGTGCTCGTGGTCCCGCGGATCACCGACGACGCGCGGGCGAAGAATCGCGCCAAGGCGAAGGCCAAGCTCCACACCTCGGGACTCGATCAACGCGATGGCGAGCCACTGATCGTGGCGGTCCCCGACAAGGACGCGACGCTACCGGGCAAGCAACGCGTGTTCTATCGCGTCGTCGTCGGAGACACCCTGCGCGGCGTCGCGAAGGCGTTCGGCGTCAAGGCCGACGACATCGCGCGCTGGAGCTCGCTCGATCCGGACGGCAATATCCATCCGAAGATGGTGCTCGTCGTGTGGGTCCCGGCCGGTTTCGATCCGGACAAGCGACACGTGGCGCTGCTCGACGAGACCCAGCTCGTCGTCGTCACGCGCGGCTCGCCGGAGCACCTCGACCTCGCCGAGGCGCGCACCGGACGCGTGCGTACCGAGTACATCGCCCAGCGCAAGGAGAAGCTCGACGACGTCGCGAAGAAGTACGGCATGAAGTCGCGTGACCTCGCGCGCATCAACCGGATCTCGTACGACACCGTCCTCGCGAAGGGCGACAAGATCATCGTCTACGAGGTCGCCGATCCGAAACGCTCGCTGCGTGCCGACGAGCAATGGCGCAAGACGCCGCGCGCACGTCGCGGCAAGGGCAACGGCCCGCGCGCCGTCGACACCGCGAGTGCGAAGCAGGACCTCACCACCGCCACGGATGACGCCGAACCAGGGGATGACGAGCCGGGCGACGCGACGCAGCCGGTGAAGAAGCCCGCCGCGAGGTCGGACAAGTCCGATGCGAAGTCGGACAAGCCGGCCGCGAAGTCGGACAAGCCCGGCGCGAAGTCGGACAGGTCCGATGCGAAGTCCGACAGGTCCGACACGAAGTCCGACAGGCCCGCCGCGAAGCGGACCGACTCGCCGAAGGATGGGAAATCGGACAAGCCCGCCGCGAAGCGGACCGATTCGCCGAAGTCGGATGCAAGGTCAGACGCCACGGCGAGGAAGCAGCCGAAGGCCGATCTGGAGCCCGCCGACGCAGGCCTGCCAGTGACGAAGCCCACGCAGGTCGACTGACCGCGGCCGACCTTTGTGGACGGGGGCGGGTTATCGTCGCCGTTTCGCTAGCTCGCTAGCTCTCGCAATCAGGAGAACCGATGTCCGGACGAATCTCGCTTGTACTTTGTCTTGCTGCGGCGGCGTCGTGTGGTGGTGGTGATGACCCTCCCGCGGGCGTCGATGGGGCCGTCAATCCCGGCGTGGATGCGGCACCGGCCTCGGTGCTCGCGGTGGAGCCCTGCACGGGTGAGACCCAGACGATCGAGTCGACGGGCGGCTTCCGGTTCGCGCCGAACAACGTGACGATCACGGCGGGACAGATCATCAAGTTCACGAACGCATCGGCCCACAGCATCGTCCCCGTGATGCCGATGTCCGACTCAGGCTTCACGGTCGGGTTTGGCGCGACCAAGTGCTTGCGATTCACGAAGGCCGGCACGTTCAACTACCGGTGCAACCCGCACACCTCGATGACCGGCGCGATCACGGTGAACTGAACTTCCTCGACACCGTCCAGCCTATTCAGGAGAACCATGACTCGATTAGTTTCACTCGCATTGTTTGTTGTTGGTGCGTGCGGCGGCAGTGACGATCCTCCGGCCGTCGATGCGTCGGGGTCCGGCAATATCGATGCACCGGCGGCCACGGTCCAGGCAGTGGAGCCCTGCGTCGGGGAGTCTGCGACGGTATCGTCGGAAATCGGCTTCATGTACACGCCGATGGCGACGACGATCACCCAGGGTCAGATCGTGAAGTTCGTGAACCGCGGCGACCACGATGTCGCTCCGACGGGGATCTCGGACACCGGGCTCAGGGTCGGCTTCGGTGCAACGAAGTGCCTCCGGTTCACGAAGGCGGGCACGTTCAACTTCAAGTGCACGCCACACGGTTTCGTCGGCTCGATCACGGTCAACTGATCGCGTCGGCCGGAACGGTCCGTCACGGCGAGCTAGAAGTCGACGCCGGCCGAGAACGACAACGTCCGCTGTGCGGATGCCGCGTCCTTGGCGTCGCAGTTCGTGGTGTCCGACTGGGGCATGCAGCGGTCGGTGGTGCCGCTGCGGTCGTCGATGGAATTGCCCGCGAGCGCGAAGCTGGCCTCGACCGTGAGCTGGACGACGTAGTACTGGACCTTGGCGCCCACGACGAAGCGCTGGCGAACGATGTTGTCCTGATCCTTGAACACGAAGTTGAGCTGGCTGTCGGCTTCGTTGCCCATCACGAGCGAGTCGACCTGCGGTGTCGGATCGATCACCTCGGATCGCGGGATGACCAGGAGGACGTTCCAGCCGACGAACGGATCGAGCCGCCAGGTGCCGCCGATGCCGAAGTGCTTCGACACCATCACGTCGACCGAGGCGACGGTCAGATCGAGCTCGCGCTGCGACATCATGCGGGACACGCCGCCGCGTACGGCGACGCTCGGGAGCGGGAGCTGGTGGTAACCCTCGTGCAGCGCGAGCTTCGCGTAGAGCTGGGCGGACCACACCTTCGAGTCGACGAGGTGCACCGCGCCGGCGCCGACCTCGAACGCGGGGATCGGGAACCACATCCCCTTGCGAGCGAACAAGCCGACCGTCGTGAGCGAGCCCGGGCCGTGCGCGGCCCCACCTGCGCCCGCGGGATCGGGGCTGCCTTCGCGCGCGCGCCAGTACGCCGCGTTCGGATCGATCGTCGTCGTGGCGTAGTCGACGGTGAACTGGAAGCCGCCGAAGCCGATGGTATCGGCCGGCGTCAGCATGTGCGGCGCGAGCACGACGCCCAGCTCCGACGCGAGCGACCGGAGATCGGCGTTCTGCGGCACGAACCGCACGTTGCCGGCGCCATCGTCCACCTGCGTGGCGAGCCGGCTGAGCACCAGGTCGTTGACGTCGGCACCGGCGGCTCGCGGCACGAGCAACGCGACGACCACGACTGCAAATGATGCACGCCCCACGGATCCGGATCGTAGGCCTCGCCGGCCGCGAGTGTCAACGCGCGTCGTTGTCCGGAAGCTCGCTCGCTGGGCCAGACGGCCTCGCGAGACTTTGGTCATTCGGGCTCGTCACGCTTGAACGAGAGCTGGAAGCTCATCTCGAGCTTGTTCTCGGGGAGCGGCGGCAGGACGAGGGTCTGGAGCATGTCGCGGAGGCAGGCGTCGAGCTCGGCCGGAAGCGGGCGGTGCTCGGAGTCCTCGAGCGAGGCGGCATCGATCAGCGCGCCGAGCTCCGGATCGGCGGTCACCGTGACCTTCGCCTTGAGCGTGAGGTACTCGGACGGCAGCGTCTTGTGCGTGTCGTAGCACTCGCGCAGGAACTCCTGCGTCTCGGCGAGCGCCGCGAGCGCCTGGTGGGCGAACTTCGTGAGTGCCGCGGTTCGCGGGGTGACGCCGGGTGCAGTCGATGGCCGGTCGGTCGTCGCGGGCACCTCGCTCGACCCGGCCGCAACCCGCGAAGCGCGAGCGCGCTCGAACTGGATCGCGAGCTCCGCGCGTTGCGTTGGCGTGAGCTTGCGAATCTTCGTCGGGCTCGAGGTCGCTGAACCCACGTTCGATCCCGACGCGACCGCAGCAGCCTGCACGTCCGCTCCGGCGCGCTCGCCGTCACGCCGCACGTACCAGACCACCGCGACGACGGCACCGAGGCCGACCAGCGTCGCGACGATCGCCTTGGGCCCCGGCGTTGCCATCGCGTTGCATGATACACAAACGCTCATGTCCGACTCCGAGTCGATGTACACGACGATCCTCGCCGCGGAGCAGGGCCCGATCGCGCGCATCACGCTGAATCGCCCCGACAAGCGCAACCCGATCGGGCCGGCGACGTGCGGCGAGCTGGTGCACGCGCTCGCGCGCATCAAGACCAACCGCGAGACGCGTGTGGTCGTGCTCACCGGTGCCGGACCCGCGTTCTCCGCCGGCGGAGACCTCGCCGCGATGCACGCGCCGCAGAACGGAGTGGCGCCGGCGAGCCTCGTCGAGCTGTTCGTCGCGATGCACGAGCTCGGCAAGCCGATCATCGCCATGGTCAACGGCATGGCGCTCGCCGGTGGGCTAGGGCTCATGGTGGCGTGCGATCTCGTGGTCGCCGCCGACACCGCCGTGTTCGGTACGACGGAGATCGCCGTCGGACTGTGGCCGATGATGATCACCGCCGAGATCACGCGCAGCGTCGGCCGCAAGCGGACGCTCGAGATGATGCTGACGGGCCGCAAGCTCACGGCCGCCGAGGCGCTCGACGCCGGGCTCGTCAACCGGGTCGTGCCGGCCGCCGAGCTCGAGGGCGAGACGCTCAAGCTCGCGCTCCAGCTCGCGGAGAAGAGCCCGGCCGCGATCGCGCTCGGGCTCAAGGCGTTCTATCGCTCGCAGGACATGGAGTTCGAGCCGCAGCTGCGCTACCTGCAGGCCGAGCTCGCACGCGTGCTCGCACTCGACGATGCCGCCGAGGGAATCGCGGCGTTCCTGGGCAAGCGTCCGCCGGTGTGGAAAGGCAAGTGACCGTCGTCGGGATCGATCACGTGCAGCTCGCGATCCCACGCGGTGGCGAGGTGCGTGCTCGGCAGTTCTACGGCGACGTGCTCGGGCTCACCGAGGTACCGAAGCCCGAAGCGATGCGCGTCCGAGGCGGCATGTGGTTCCAGGCAGGTCCGGTGCAGATCCATCTCGGACTCGAGGACGACATGCGGCCATCGCTCAAGGCGCATCCCGCGCTCGTCGTGACCGGCCTCGATGCGTATCGCGCACGGCTCGCCGCAGCGGGCTTCGAGTGGCGCGATGCCGACGATCTTCCCGGCACGTGTCGCGGTCACACGTGGGATCCGTTCGGCAACCGCATCGAGCTGATCGAAGCTCGGATCGGGTGACGCGCGCCCGCCGGTACCTCGAGGTTCCGGGCCCCACGGGAGCTACCTTGTGGATCGGGAGGTCGAGGTGCCGGTCGGGCTCTGGGATCGAGGACTTGGGGGCGGTCCGCGACTTGCTCTAGCTCCGGGCATGAAGCTCACCTCGTTAGTTGTCCTTGGTTCCACTCTCCTCGTCGGCGCGTGCATGAATCGCGGTGGCGATGACTCGGAGCTCGACTCCGCCGAGGCTGCGGTCGAGTCGGCCGATTCGACGGAGGCCGAAGGGAACGTGATGATGGCCGCGATCGACGGCGCCGAGCTGAGCGGCGCGGCGACGCTGACCTCGGACGAGATCGCCGTGCGGATCGCCGCGAACGTCGCGCTGCGCTGGAACCCGAGCGGCTGCGCCGTGGTCGAGCAGACCGGCCGCAATATCACCATCACGTACAACGACTGCACCGGTCCGCGCGGGCTCGTGCATGTCAGCGGTCGGCTCGATCTGGTCGTGACGGTCACGGTGGCCGGCGAGATCAACGTGCGCGGCACGAGCGATGACCTGCGCGTCAATCGCGCACGCTTGAGCCTCGATGCCGATGCGACGTACGCGGTTCGTGGAACCGACCACGAGCTCACCGTGCGCACGGTCGGTGCCGGTACGGGCCCGCGCGGCAGGGAAGTCGAGCGCGAGGGCGACTATCGCATCACGTGGGACACCGCCTCGCAGTGCGGTCGGATCGTGGGCGTGTGGTCGACGAGGCTCGGTGATGCGAGCCGGTCAAACGATGTCGATCTGCGGCGCTGCGCGGACTCGTGCCCGACCGGATCGATCACGCACCAGTTCCGTGCCGGCGCGTCGATGACGATCACGTTCGACGGCACGGCGACGGCAGCATGGGCTGCATCGACGGGAGCCGCCGGCACGATCGCGCTCGGGTGCCAGTAGCCGCGATCGCCAGCGCGTTCGGGGGGCTGTGCGGCGCTCCGCTGAAGCGGTAGGCTCGCTCCCCGAGCATGACTTCGCACCGTCTCGCGATCGCGCTGGCAGTTGTCGTGGCCGCGTGTGGCAACCGCGGACCGTCCACGTCGACGCCACAGGACCGACCGAGCGTGCGGCTCGTCCGCTGCGCGGCGGCCACCCCTCCGCCGCTGCTGTCGTCCGAGGTCGATGCCGTCGGTGACGCGGGCTCGGTTCGACGGATCGTGGCAACGGTGGGTGGCTCGGCAACGGTGGACTGGGTGGCGATCAGCAACGACGGTACCGGCTCGAGTGGGTTCAAGGTCGGTACGCGCGCGAACGTGTCGCTCGGACTGCCGAGCACGACGGGTTCGCTCCGCGCCGACAAGATCGCTGCGGTGGTGCGCGCGAAGCTCGGCGAGCTGAAGACCTGCTACGCGAACGACACCTCGAATGCCTCGCCGCCTTCGGCGGTGATCGCGTATCGGTTCACGATCGGTGGTGACGGCAAGGTGATCCGCGTCGAGTCGAGCGGCAGCGCGCTCGGCGCCCCGCTCGATGCGTGCGTGAAACGCGTGCTGCGCGCGGCCGGGTTTCCCGCGCCGCCCGGTGGAGGGACGGTCACGGTGAGCTATCCACTCGTCTTCGACTCGACGGGCACGATCGCGATTCCGAAGGAGAAGGCACCGGTCGCCGACGTCAGTCCGTGGACCCCGTTCGCGCGCGACTCCGCGCCGGCGAGCGTGGCCGCAGGGGGTGCGGCACGCGCGACCGAGGCCGCGATCCGCGGGCGCCTCGAGGCGATCGACAAGTGCTTCACCGGCCCCACACCGGCGGGCTCGCTGCGCGTGATGCTCGAGATCGATCTCGTCGGCGAGCTCGGCACGATTCGCACGGGCGGGCTCGGCGATGCGAGCGGCGAGGCGTGCGTGACCAAGGCGCTCGCGGGGATCCGCGTGGTCACCCCGTCGCAGGAGCATGTCGAGGTGGCGTGCGATCTGTCTCGCGGTGACGCCCAACCGTGGCGGCTCGCGACCACCGCGGGCTACGGCGTGATCGAGGCCGAGCGCGCGAAGCTGCGGCACGGCGAACACACACTCGTCGCCGGTGCGAGCGATCCCGATCCGCTTCCGGTGAACACCTACGTCGTGCTCGTCCAGCCCGACACGCCCGGTGCGATGCTGCAGCTCGCGCTCACGTGGGCGAACGATGCCGATGCCGTGCTGATCGCGCTGCAGGACCGCAAGGCATCGCCGCTGTTTCTCGGGATGGGCCACACCTCGGTCACGCATGGTGGGGACGCGGAGGACACCGAGGCCGTGCGTCCGGCGTTACGTCTCGACGCGAAGACGGTGACCGGCTGCGTGAGCCGCGGGGTCCATCGAGCCAAGCTCGCGGATCCGCGCGAGGTCGGCTCGCTGGTGCAGCGGCTCGCCGAGAAGTGCCGAGCGCTGAAGTGCGCGCCGACGCTGCTCGTCGCGATCGACCGCGACGCCGTCGCGCGAGATCTCGTCGAGATCACCGGCGCTGCGAGGCGTGCCGGGTTCGATCGCGTGTTGATCGGCGGCAGCGAGCTCGGGTGTCAGGACACCGTGCGGCCGCAGCCCGCCCAAGAGCCGGTCCTGGACGACGACTTCGAATGACCCGATCGTCGTCTCGAGGCGCGAGGTGGATCGCGGCGTGCGCGCTGGTGGCCTGTTCGAGCGAGCCGCGCGAGCCATCGATCGGGTCAGCGGAGCCCGCTGCACCACCCGCAACCACGACCTCGCTCGTCGGATGCGCACCCGCGGGACGCGGCCCGCAGCGAGCCACCACGCTCGGCTCCGGCACGGGGCCCATGACGACGGCGTGGACGCCGTATGCGGCACACGCGAAGCTCGCACCCGCAGACATCGCCACGCCCGTCGCTGCCGCGGTGAGCTCCGAGCTGGCGAAGCGGCTCGCGAAGGTCGACCTGTGCCTCACCGGGAAGTCGGGATCGGTCGTCGCGATGCTCGAGATCGCGACGGATGGCAGCCTTCGCACGAGTCGCATCGGTGGGATCGGCCACAAGCCGGCCGAAGACTGCATCGCCACGGCGATTCGCGATCTGCGGGTGAAGGCGCCGTCGCGGCCGGTGGAGATCGAATGTGGCTTCGGCGGCGAAGCTGGCGGGCCGTTGCGCATGACGCTCGACGCGGGTCACGATCTCGTCGAGGTGACGCGCACGAAGCTGCACCACGGCGGTACGGCCCACGAGCTGACCGACGCTGGGTTCGGCGGGGCGAAGCCGGCCGCGAACCGGACCCACCTCGTGATCGTCGCACCCGACGCGCCGGCGAAGGCACTCGAGGCCGCACTCGAGTGGGTCGCACCGGCGTTGGCGCTCGTCGCGGTGAAGGCCGACGGTGGCCCGCCCGTATTCGTCGCGATGGCCGACAGCCGCACCACCGCCGGGTTGCGTCGCATCGAGCTGGACGTCGCCGGCAGGATGCTGCGCGTGTGTGTCGCCGGCGAGCTCGTCGAGCAGCCGGCCTCGTTGCTCGAGCCGAAACGGATCGACGGCGTCATGAAGGCCGCGATCGCCGTGTGCGGCAAGGGCGGTTGCGCCGATGTTGTCTGGATCGGCAGCACGGGTGACTTCGTCGCGAAGGACCTGGTCGCGGCCGTCTCGGCGGCCCGTCGCGCTGGCCTCGATCCGCTCCTGGTCACCCCTGGCTACGCGTGTCCGCCATGAGATCGATCGGCTACCTGTTCACGCAGCGCGTGCCGAGACCGCAGGGGATCGTCGTCGCGGCTCGTTCGCTCGTGACCTTGTCGCCGTGTCTCGCGCAGTTCGTCCCCGGTGACTGGTCGATCGAGTGGGTGCGCGTCGACGATCGCGAGGCCGCCGCCCGCGCCGCCGGGGTACCCGATGCCGCCATCGCGCGAACGATCGCGTGGGTCACCGAGCGCGTGGACCCTGGTCCGATCGGCGTGATCGGCCCGCTGCCGACGCTCGCGCTCGCCTACGAGCTGGGAGGAGTCGCCGAGCTCGGCGCCGAGACGTTGCTCCTCGGGATGGCACTCGCCGACGCCGACGTCGCCCGGTTCGTCGAAGCGCTCGCGCCACCTCCGCACGTCGGCGAGCTCGGCGAGCGGCGGGTCGCGCGGCTCGAACACTCACCGGCGCCGGGCGAGTGTCTCGGCTGGGACATCGTGGGGTTCGATCACGGCCGCGCGCACTCGTACTTGTGCAATCACCTCGCGCCGCCGATCGCCGCGGAGCTCGGCTTCGAGCCCGACGACAACGCGCTCTATCGCGACGAGGAGGTCGCCCACGCGATCGCGGCGTGGGTCGAGCGGGGCGAGGTCGGAGCCGAACCATGCCCGTGGTTCGCGGTGGCGGTCACGCGGTATCCGTGGCCGGCCCCGAGTGTAGACCTTCCCTCGCCGTGACCTGCGTACCCTCTGAGATTACGAAGGGTTGAGAGTGCGACCTCGTCATCGCACGCCGTCGTCAAGTGTTGGGACCGCCACGAGCTTTGTGCTCGCTCGCAGCCACCAACTCCCCTACCGTTTCTGCGATGCGTATCGTCAGCTTCGTCGCGGTGAGCTTGTTCGGTGGGTCCGTTGCCAGCGCCGATGTCTGGAAGGATCGCGTGGTCTACCCCGACCCCGATGCTCCGTTCGCGCTGACGTCCTCCTCCAAGGTCCTCTACGTGAACGACTGCATGCCGAACGGCTGCGACGTCACGGCCTCGTCCACCGATAGCTCGATCTCCAACTCGTCGAGCATCCCCGATGTGAACGCGCACCTCGACGCGTACATGCATGGCACGGCCCACTGGGACGAGGTCATCACGTGCGTGAAGAAGAAGTTCGAGATGTTCGACATCGAGGTCGTCACGCAAGACCCGGGAAGCGCGCCGCACTACGAGGTGATGGTCGGCGGCACCGCCACGCAGCTACAGCCCGGCCTCGACGCCGGCGGCATCGCGCCGTTCATCTCGTGCGACGCCGCGCGCAACAACGTCCTGGTGTTCGTGTTCGCCAGCCAGACGAGCAGCAAGGAGTACCTGTGCACCGCGATCGCGCACGAAGCCGGTCACGCGTACGGGCTCAGCCATTCGCTCGATCCCCTCGATCCGATGACGTACATGGATCTCAGCAGCCCGAAGCAGTGGCAGAACAGCGAGTTTCAATGCGGCACCTCGTCGCCGCAGCCGTGCCGTTGTAGCAGCGGGACCCAGAACCAGTTCCGGACCCTGAACGACACGTGGGGCCTCGCCTCGAACATCGTGACGCCGAAGCTCACGCTCTCGCCGCGCGACGGCCAGTGGGTGAAGCCGAACTTTCCGATCAGCGCGGTGATGGACTCGCAGCTCGCGCAGCTCGAGGGCTCGTTGACGATCGATGGCGAGCAGGTCGAGACGTTCGAGCGGGGCCTGCTCGCGTTCAACGCCCCGGAGCTCCCGGCCGGCGATCACAGCGTCTCGTTGTCGGTGACCGACTTCGGCGATCGGACCGCTTCCGCATCCGCGAGCGTTCACGTCATGAGCGCGTGCAGCGCGGCGACCGCATGTCCGTCGGGCTTCAACTGCCTCGGCGGCTTCTGCTTGCCGGGCCGCGACGTGGCCGGCGGGCTCGGCGCGACGTGCTCCGAGAACGGCGAGTGCTCCACGAACACCTGCAGCACCGACGGCACCGACTCGTTCTGCACCGCGGTTTGCGACGCAGGCAACAGCTGTCCATCGGGCTTCACGTGCCTCGCCGATGCGAACGTGTGCTGGCCCGACGGCTCGGACGGCGGCGGCTGCGCGTCGACCGGCGGTGGTGGCTCCGGGATCGCGCTGCTCGGCCTCGGCGCGCTGGTGCTGGCGATTCGCCGCCGACCGCGTACCGCTCGCTGATCGTCACGGCGGGATCGCGCAAGGCGCGCCAAAATCAGCTGTGGTCGCGCAGGAAATTCGCGTTGCGGGAGCGGTCGGACCGCGCGGTCACGCGGTGGCGATCAGCGCGCGTGGAGCGCTCACTCCCGCGAGGGTCGTCGCGACTTCATTGGTGGTCAGGCCCTTCGGTGCGACCGCGCGCGCGAGGTCGTTCAGCGAGACGATGCCGATCGGCATGCCGCGCTCGTCGATTACCGGCATGCGTCGGATCTGGCGGGTCGCCATCAGGTTCTCGACGGCCGCGACCTCGTCGTCGGGACGGCAGGACAGGACGTGGGGCGACATCGTCGTGATGACACGGATATTACCCAGTGGCTCGCCGCACAGGTGGGCGGCCATCGCGATGTCGCGATCGGTCACGATCCCCACGAGCCGCCCTTGGTCATCGACGACCGGCACGGCACCGATATCGTGATTCCACATGAGCTTGGCCGGCGCATCGAGGAACTCGGTCGACCGGCACGTGTAGAGCGTCGTCGTCATCAGCTTCGAGACTTTCATGACCGCCTCTGAAGCGAACACCGTGCCAACCGCGATCGACTGAACTAAATCGGATTCGCCTTGCGGGTTGGCGGGCCAACAACGGTCCACGTCGTCGAGGCCGCGGTTGCTTAGAGTCTGACGGGTTTCTTCTTCCCGGCGCCGGGTGGCGGTGGAACGTCGCCCTCGATCGAGGCCGTCGCGACCTTGTGCGCACTCGGCAGTCCGCCGAGTGCAGCCTCGGCATCGCGCAGGCGGACCTCGTCGGCACCGAGCTCCTTCATGTCCTTCAGGTAGGTGTCGAGATCGACCTTGCCATCGGCGATCGCGAGCGCACCGAGGAGGATGTCGATGATCGACTTCGGATCGCCGACGCGCAGGATGTGCTCCTTCGGGATCACCTTCGACCACTGCGCGAGGATCACGTCGTCGGCGTAGTTCGCGTAGGCGTCGGGCTTGCTCGCCCCTTTGACCGGAGCCGGTGCGTAATCGAACTCGGCGACCACGAAGTTGCTCGCGTCACTGGTCTGGCCGTTCGGCGAGATCACGCCCTCGTGGTGGGTGACGCGGCCACCGATCTCGAGCTCGACCTTGAAGCGGGTCGGCTCGGCGCCTGGCTCGTGGAACCGGAAGTTCTGGACGTAGACCTTGTAGCGACCCGTGGGGGCGGTGCCCTTGGACCAGCGTACGTTCTCGACCGGCTTGGTGGTGTTGCCGCCGACGTTCATGTCGACATCGAGCCAGCCACCGCAGTCCGACTGTTTGGCGCCATAGAAGATATGGAATCCCGACGGTGCGACGACGTGAAGGTCGAGATCGTTGCGGTTGTCCCACAACAGCGATGCGCGCACGTCGACGCCATCGTACTGACCGCCGGCCTTCGTGACGCGCGACTTGATCTCGGCATCGATGTTCGACTTGCGCTCGTCCATCGACTTCTGCGGGTAGAGCAGGAACGCGTGGAACTTCTCCTGGAGCCGGCGGAACGCCTCGGCCGAGTCGAGATCCTCGGCGAGCTCGTCACCGATGATCCGGCGCACCTGCGCCTTGTCGAGCTTCGGATAGAAGCCCTCGTCACCGACGAAGAAGATGTAGCCCTTCTTGCCGTTCCCGGCCGCGAGGCGCACGCAGTTCGTGCGGCTATAGAAGTACGCGGCGAGCTCGTAGCTCTCTTGCCCGGTGCCGCCGCCGCCTTCTTCGATCCAGATCCGCTCGAGGACCTGGTCGAGCCGGTTGTCGCCTTCGAACTGGCCGACCTGCAGTGGTGCACGATCGCTGTTGGCATCACCGATCGCGCAGAAGCTGATCCCCGGATTCTCGGTGTAACCCTTCAGCTCGATCTGACCCATCAGCTGCGGGAGCTTGTCGTACATCAGCTTGGTGTCATCGCCGCGCGATCGAGTGACGTCGAGCGCTACGACGATCGGCGTGACGTTGTTGACCTCGCGGCGCTTGCCGAACGGGTTCAAGGCATCGTGGAGTGTTCCGGTCGTCGACGCGGCGGGTTGCTGGAATGCGGCCTGATTACTGGACCGCTGCCGCTGCGCGATATTCTGGCTGTAGTTACCACCACCCATGGAGAGGCTCCCTTGTCGTGTTGTCTCAAAGCTCGAGCGGCACGAACTCGTGTGCGCCCCAGATCTGGTTTCGCATGAGCTCGACCTGGCGGTAGAGCTCCCACGCGTCTTGCGGTCGTCCGCCCTGCGATTCGACCGTGAGGTACTTGAGGAAGCGCGCGAGTCGCGGGTCCATCTCGGGGAGCGTCTTGGTCGCGGGATCGCCGCCGACGAGGTGGATCGCGCACTTGCCGAGCGCGTACAGATCGGAGGCCGGCGTCGGGCGACCGCGATCGCGAACCTCGGGAGCGCTGTAGATCTCGTTGATCACCTTGAAGCCCTGACCGGTGCGCGCGGGGTTGACGACGGCCCAGCACCAGTCGATGACCCACACGTTGTGATCGTGCGGACGTACGAGGATGTGAGCCGGATCGAGGTTGCCATGGAGCACGCCGGCCTTGTGCGCGAGTCCGAGCGCGGCGAGTGCTCGGCGTAGCACCCAGACGAGATGCTTGGGAGGCAGTCCCGGTTCTCCCTGCTTGCGGCAACGATCGCGGACCTGTGTGAGATCGAAGCCATCGAGGTGATCGAACACGGTCCCGAGCCGGCCATCGTTGGTGCGGAACTGGTCGCGCGGCTTCGCGAGGTGGATGACCGGGCCGTCGGGTTGGTCCGCCGCGGCGGTCAGCATGGCGAGGACACGGATCTCGTGCTGGAGCAGGTCGTTGTCGCTGGTGTCGTCGGCGATCTTGAGCGCGACTTGCGCGGGCGGTTGCGAGCCGCGAACGTGCCCACCATAGATCGTCGAGATGTCACCCTGCGCGAGCGTCGTCGTGACCTGGTAGGTCGCGGTCTCCGTCTTGACGGCGAACTCGACGCGCTGCGGGTTCGTCGAGCTCCGCCTGGTCTGGCCCGGCGGGGCGATCGCCGTGAGCGTGATCGGCTGCCAGTCGCCATCCCCGACGATGCCACCGACCTCCTCGACGCCGAAGCTCGAGCGAGAGTTGTCGACCACCCGCGCCGCCGGCTGATTGATGTTGACCACGTTGACGTGCGGTCCGTCGCCGCCCGCGCGGACGTGAACGCTCGCGAACGAATAGCGGATGTGCTCCCCCATCAGGTCGACGACGCGGAGCTCGCCGGCGAGCTCGTGAAACCCGGCGATCGTTGGCTCGACATGCAACGCGACCACGACCGCGCGATTCGGAAATAGCGTCGCGGCAGACGCCGGGGGCAACGGCGATCCGGACAGCGTCGTCGCGAGGACGATCGAGTCGAGCGCGATCGGGCCGTCGTTGTCGATCCGGTAGCGCACGAGGCCGCGTGCACCGACCGCGAGGTGACGGAGCGTGGTCACGTCGATCGACAGGCGGATCGACGTCGGTGGTGGCCGCTCGGGCTCGAGCTCACCGGCGAGCTTCGCGTGGGTCGCGAGTGACACCCCGAGCTGGATGCGCAGCGACTCCAGCTGGGTGTGCTTTTCTGTATCGAGTCCTCCGGTGAGGAAGCGCGCGAGCACGTCGCGATAGCGCGCCACGGCATCGGCGGTCTCGATCACCGCGGGCTGGCGCTCCCCACACGTTCCACAGAACGCCGCGCCATCTCGCAAGGAGCCTCTGCATCCGACGCACTCGGCCACGCATCAGAAGTACACGATCGCGGGCCGCGGCGGGGGCCGGTCCAAGTGTTACGTTCACGCACGGGGGTCCACGAAGATGGCCGACACGGAAACCTGCCCGAGCTGTGGCAGTCGCAACGATGCGGGTTCGAGCTTCTGCATGGCATGTGGCGCGAACCTCGCGCCGCAGGTCCACTGCCCGTCGTGCAACACCATGAATGCGCTCGGGCAGCGGTTCTGTACGCGCTGCGGCAACTCGCTCGAGCACGCGGGCTGGGATGCGACTGCGGCGTCACCCGGCGCCGTGATCGACGGCGTGTGGCAACGCGGCAATGACGAGCTGATCCGGCGCGTCGATCCCGAGGATGCGCGGCAGTTCCTCGGGACGCGAACCGTGCGCGTGCCCGCCGGTACGGTCGGCGTCGTCCTGGTCGACGGCGTGATCGAGCGCGTGCTGCCGCCGGGTGAACGCACGACGCTCGGGCTGTTCGAGCGGGTCGCGAACTTCTTCCTGCGGCGCGAGCGCACCGCGTTCTATCTCGTCGATCAGCGGCCGTTCCCGGTGCCGTTCGTCGTTCGCACGCGGGCGAACGCGGCAGGGCAGGTGGTGAAGTCGCAGGTGCTGGTCACGTTCACGCTGCCGCGCGGTGATCGTCAGGCGCTCGCGAGCTTCATCGCGAACGTGCTCGGCGATCGCCCGGCGTTCTCGACCGGAGACCTCTACAACCTGTTGCGTCCCGAAGTCGCGCGGGTGGCGCAGGACACGATCGAACGCGCCGCGGCCGCTGGAGACATCTCGTACCCCGACGCCGAGGCCGCGATCCGGCGCGCACTCGCCGACGTGGTCGGGCCGCGCTACGGGCTCGCCGTCGACGCCACGCTCGCGCCGCTCACGGCGATCGCGACCCTGACGTTCCATCTCGGCACCGGGACCGCGCCGAAAGTCCGGCCGTGTACGTCGTGCAAGAGCGAGCTGCCCGCGTCGCTGCGGTTCTGCGACAAGTGCGGCGCCAAGCAACCCTCGGTCGTGGACAGTGCGGCACCACCGACCGCCGAGTCCCCGCTGTTCACCAGCGATGGCCAGCAGGTCGAGCTCGATCTCGTCGTGCGCGTCCAGGGTATACATGATGACGGAAAGCCGACCCGGATCGCGCCCGCGCTCGTCGGGGCAGCCGCGGCACAC
>Ga0299915_10000074_pt1 | contig 68850 bp, 63 predicted proteins | sample RVTome_13_FD_200263 | JGI IMG/M metagenome (GOLD analysis project Ga0299915, IMG submission 200263) | Soil microbial communities from uranium-contaminated site in the Upper Colorado River Basin, Wyoming, United States - RVT92D227 (version 2) ...
ACTCAGATGTTGCTTGGTCAACGTCAACGTCCAAGGTGGCGTCGACGTTCAGGTTCAGGTCAACGTCAACGTTATCTGAGCGGCATTGGCTCTAGCGCGCGAGCGCGTCCTTCGCGAGCACGGTCCAATCGTCGCCGCCGTGGCCCTCGGCGATCACGGCGTCCATGCGTGCGGCGATCGCGGGCAGCACGGCGAGCGGCAGGCAGGCGAGCGCCGCTTCGTCGAGCATGATCCGCGCGTCCTTGCGGGCCATCGAGAGCTCCCACGAGGGCTCGGAGAACTTGCCGTCGAGCATCCGCTTCAGCCGCCCGGCGATCGTGACGCCCGGATTGAACGCATCGAACAGCTTCGCCGCATCCTCGGGCGCGACGCCGGTCGCCTTCGCGAGCATCAAGAAGTCGGCGAGGCCGGTCGTCAGGAACATCAGGAACAGGTTGCCGAGCAGCTTGAAGGCGGCCGCCCCGTCGGGCCGCGGCCCGAGCTCGACGAGCTTGCCGGTCATCGCTTCGAGCACGGGGCGCAACGGCTCGACCCGCGCGGGATCGCCGGAGACGAGCATCACGCCGGAAGCCTCGAGCGCGTTCTGCGGGCCCATGAACACCGGCGCGTGGACGAACGTGATGCCGCGCTCCTGCCAGCGCGCGACGCGAGCCGCGGTGCCGCTCGCCGAGGTGGTCGAGTGATCGACGATCACCACGCCGAGCGCGAACCCAGGTCGCGCACGCTCGAGCACCTCGTCGACGGCCGCGTCGTCGGAGACCGAGAGATGGATCCGCTCCGCACCGCGCGCGGCCTCGGCCGGATCCGCGTACGAGCGCGCGCCGTGGGCCTCGAGCGCCAGCGCCTTGGCGTGCGTGCGGTTCCAGACCTGAACGTCCTCGCCCCGACGCTTGAGCGCGCGGACGAACCCAGAGCCGAGCATGCCGGTACCGAAGAAGGCGATCATGCGCAGACGTTACAGGAGTGAAGGCGATGGTGACGGCTCCGGCAGCCTGACCGTTGTCGCGGGCAACGCCGGCGAGGTCGCTCGGGTCAACTCCCCGTGCATCCCTTCAGCGTGCTCGCGGTCGAACGTCATCCCCAGCGCCTGCTCGCGATCGCGATCGTCGCGAGTGCGTGTGCAGGCAGTGCCCTCGCGCGGGAGACCGCTCCCGATCCGGAGGTGGACCAGCTCCGGTCCGGATTCTCGTCGACAGACAACTTCATTGCCGAGGTGCGGATGTCCCAGGACACCCTCGGCGCGATCGAGCTGGTCGGCAACCACGGGATCGGGCGCGAGGAGCTGCTCGAGATCATCACCGAGAGCCTCGTGGTCGGCGCTCCGGTCGACGACGAGCGGATCGAACGCGTGCTCCTCGAGCTCAGCGCCCACTACTGGGATCGTGGCTACGCCAACGTCAAGGTGCGCGAGCCGGTGCTGACCGGGACGCATCAGAAGGCGTTGCGGATCGAGCTCGAGGAGGGCGACGTATTTCGCCTCGGCAAGCTCTCGGTCACCGGCGTGTCGAACGCGGAGATGGCGCGCTACGTGAAGCTCGTCGGGAGGCGAGGCGAGCTGTTCAACCGCACCGCGATCGCCGCGGCTCGCGAGCGGCTGCACGAGGCCGCGCAGGCCGGTGACGTGCTGCCGCAGACCAAGGTCCATCTCGATACGAAGACGATCGACATCGAGTTCGAGGTCACCCGGAGGCTCGAGCCGGGACTACTTCGTCACGACCTGGACTGAATTGCACACGGCTCGCAGAGCGCGCCTAATCGCGCTGTGCCCAGAACGTGTGCAGCGCGGGCCACAGCCGATCGGCGGCCTTGCGCGACACGACCGCGCCGACGTGGCCGCCGCGATCGACGACGATCTGCTTGTCACGGGATCCGACGAGATCGATCAGCGGCTGTGCGCTCGCCAGCGGGACGATGTGATCGTCGGCAAACGCGACCGCGAGCACCGGGCACTTGATCGAGGGCAGGAGCGCGGGCCGGCCGCACACCGTGAACGTCCCGGCGACGAGGCGGTTCTCGCGGTAGAGCTCGTCGATGTAGCGCACGTAGCACGCACCCGGGAACGAGACGTTGTCGTTGCCCCAGTGCTCGGTGGCCAGGAACCCATCGAGGAACTCGTCGTCCCATGCGCGGTCGAGCACGGCGACGACCTTCGCGGCGTTGAGGGTGGGACGCAGCATGCGAAACGACGCCTGCATCAGCCGCCACGGGACATTGCCGAATGCGTCGAGCAGCGAGCTGGTCTCGAACGTCGGCGTGCGCGTCCAGGTGGACATGATCCCGGCGTTCGAGAAGTCGATCGGTGCCGCGAGCGCGAGCAGCGACGCGATGCCGTCGGGAAAGGCAGCGACGTAGGCGGTGGCGAGCGTGCCACCGAGGCAGTAGCCGAGGACGTGGACGTCGCCGGTCGAGCTCGCACGAGCCGCGATCCGCACGGCACGGCCGAGGTAGCGGCCGCCGATGTCGTCCCACGTGAGGAAGCGATCCTCGTCGCCGGGTGTGCCCCAGTCGATGCAGTACACGACGTGACCCTGCGCGACGAGCCACTCGATCAGCGAGCGGCCGGGTCCCAGGTCGAGCACGTACCAGCGATTGATCAACGACGGCACGAGCAGGATCGGGGTCGCGAAGCGCGGCTCTGCGGGCGCGAACCTCAGGAGCCGCCACTTGTTCTCGGTCCATACGACCGAGTGCGGCGTCTGGCCGACCTGCGGCGCACCCTTCGGCGCGCGCTTGAGCAGCGCGACGAACGAATCGATCGGGCCTTTCTTCGGGGGAGGCATCATGCGTACAGCGCCTCGAACCGATCGCGCAGCCGTTCGTACACGGCCTTGCGTCGGAGCTTGAGCGAGGAGGTGAGGGTGCCGGCCTCGACGGTGAGCGGGGCTTCGGCGATGAAGAACCGCTTGATCGTCTCGCAGCGCGCGAGCTCCTGGTTGATCTCGGCGATCCTCGCGGCGACGAGGGACTCGTCGAGCGACACCTCGGGGCGGACCCAGACCGCCGCGACGAGGAACGGCCGCGCATCCCCGTACACCACGACGCGCTCGATCACCGGATCGTCGACGAACCGAGCCTCGATGTTCGCGGGTGGGATGTTCTTGCCACCGGCGGTGACGAGGATGTCCTTCTTGCGATCGATGATCTGGAGGAAGCCGTCCTCGGTCCACCGCCCGATGTCGCCGGTGCGGAACCAGCCATCGTCGGTGAACGCCGCGGCGGTCGCGGCGGGATCCTTGAAGTAGCCGGAGAACACGCTCTCGCCGCGCGCGAGGATCTCGCCGTCGTCGTCGAGCCGGAGCTCCACCGATGGCAGCGTCTTGCCGACGGTGTCGAACCGATACGCGTCAGGCCGGTTGAGCGTGAGCGTCGGTGACGTCTCGGTGAGGCCGTAGCCCTCGATGATCAGGCAGCCGGCGTCGAGTAGCAGCTGCTTGATCTCGACCTTCAGGCCGGCACCGCCCGACAGACAGAACCGCAGCCGGCCACCGGTCACGCGACGCAGCGCCTCGTGCCGCGCGACGGCGGTGTTCGGCCCGGCCTGGATCGCGCGCGAGATCTTCTCCCAGTACGCGGGCACGCTGAAGAACACCTGCGGCGCGACCTCGGGGAGCACGTCGAGCACGTCGGCCGGTGACGCCAGGTACGTCTCCCAGCCGAGTGTGTTGCCGATGCACATCTCGCCGAACCCGAAGATGTGGCTCATCGGCAGCCAGAGCAGATCGCGCTGGCCTTCGTCGATGAGCGGCGAGTTACAGGTCAGCCAGTCCCCACCGTTGCGCCCGACGTTGCGATGCGTGAGCGGGACGCCCTTCGGATTGCCCGACGTGCCCGACGTGTAGAGCATCTGCGCGGGTGCGTCGAGATCGAGCGCCCCGAGCCGAGCATCGACGAGCGTGGGCGCCAGGGCATCGCGAGCGGACGCGGCCCGGATCGACGAGTCGTGCTCGATCGGAGCGTCGGCCGGCCACGCAGCGGTCTCGAGATCCACGATCTCGATCGCGTGCGCGAGGCTCGTGCAGGCGCGCTCGAGGCGGGCGACTTGCTCCGCCCCGGCGACGAACACGACGCGAACCTCGGCGTGATCGAGGATGTACGCGACCTGCTCGGCGGTCGAGGCCGGATAGATCGGCACGAACACCGCACCCGCGGTCTGCGCACCGAGCGCGGCGCTCGCCCAGGCAACGCTGTTCGGCGCGAAGATCGCGATGCGGTCGCCGGGCTCGAGCTCGTGCTCGATGAGCCAGCGCGCCACGCCGCGGATCTGCAACGCGAACTGACCCCAGGTCACGGGTTGCCACGCGCCACCGTGGCGGACCTGGAACCGCACGCGATGGCGATGCGTCGCGAGGCGCTCGAACACGGCGCGTGGCGCCGGGCGAAGGTCGAGGAGTGCCGAGACGTCCACGGGCTACCTCTGGCGCACCGGCTCGAGCCGCTCTTCGAGGTCGTACAGGCGACTCTCGAGCTGGTTCAGCTTGTGGAGCGAGCGCTCCTGATCGCGGCGCGTCGGCAAGCCGAGCGAGGACCACCACGTCGACATCGCCCGGTCGGTGGCGGCCTTGGTCTTCATCACCGCGGTGAGCATGGTGCCGGCGGGTCCGAGCACGCTCGGGTTCGTCAGCAGCTTCTCCATGTACTGCGCGGTCGTCTTCTCCCACGCGTTGAAACCTTGCTTCCACATGTCCCAGATCATGGTGTCACTCCTAATGCAAAACGGCGCAACGACGCCGCGGTCGTGAAGTCGGGATTCGCTTCGTTGGGGTTGCTGTCGGCCCGGGTGACTTCGCCGAAGCACTCGAACATGAAGATCGTGCTGCGCCGGCCCACGACGGGCGTGCCAGTCGACGGCGTGCGCACCACCTGGGTGCGGACGCGAAGCGCCGGCGAGAACCGGACGTAGGGGACCTCGACCTCGCCGCTGCCGAGGACCTCGACGTCGAGCTGATCGGTGCCGAGGAACGGCAGGCCGGCGATGGTGCTGTCGGCGATCTGCCCGGCCGCGCCATACACGTCACCGTCGGTGATCGGGAACCGCAGCACGGCGATCGGCTCGGCATACTTCACCAGCGTCTTGCCGCCGGCGGGCATCGGCTCGCGCGACGCGGTGCCGTGGAGCCACAGCGCCTGATCGTCCTGGTGGAACACGCCGTCGAGCTCGCCGCCCGCGTCGACGACGAACTGCGCGCCGGGGAACATCGTCGCGTACCACTGATCGACGAGCGCGACCGGGCCGAGCGCGATCACCTGATCGGAGGCGCGCTCCTCGGAGAAGTCCCAGCGATCGGTGCCGGCGAGCACGACCGGAACGTTCGTGCTCGTGTAGTAGGTGACGGTCGCCCCGAGCGCGACCGGCAGCTCGGCGGCGGTGATCGTGCCGTCGCGATCGGGCACGCACGAGGGCAACAGCGGCGGCGCCCCCGGCAGTGGCGTCTGGTTGACACCGCAGGCCGCGAGCAGGATCAGCGTGGCACGCATCAGAACACGAACGCCGCCCGCGCGCGGAACACCTGCGCGGGACGGGCCTCGAGGGTGGTGGAGTCGAACGCGGCGCCGGGAAACAGCACGCCGTAATCGAGGGTGACCGCGAAGCCATCGCTGCTCGCGTACCGCAGCTGCGGATCGAGCTCGAGGCCGAGCGCGCGCTTGCCGCTCGGCGTCGAGGTCGGCTCGACGGCCCACGACGCGACGAACGCGGCGCCGAGCTCGAGCCGCCCGGCTCCGACCGAGAACAGCGTCGTGCGCACGTGTTGCCGGACGTAGACCGCGTCGGTGACGACGCCGATGATCTCGCGGAACAGCACCTGATCGATGTGATAATCGGGGTGGAAGCGGAAGTTGTCGACGGTTCGATCGCTGGGTGGATTCGCCTGCGCGCCGTCGAACGAGCCCGGTGGCGGCACCGCGTCGCCGAACACGGGGAACGCACCGAATCCGGACGCGGAGTCGCCGCTCGCGTAGCCGAAATCCACGCCGAGCCTCGCGGGACCGGCGGTGACCTCGCTCTCGAATGCGAAGCCGAGCTGGTCCGACGTCACGGGCGTCGTGATCTCGGCGCCGGGGATCAGCGATGGCTGCGCGAGGTTCGCGTGCGCATAGACGAGCTCGGTCTCGACCCGGACCCTCGCGTTCGAGGCGCGCAGCCAGCCGCCGGTCGCGGTCGCCGAGAAGCCGCGCGCGACGAGGTCATCGCCGCTGAACGTCGTCGCGGCCGCGGTGGGCAGGTAGCTCGCGGGAACGTCGCGGTCCTGCGTGCGCCGCGTGACGTACACCCCGTACTCGAGGCTGGAGCGTCCCGCGGCGGCGCGGCGGGCGAGTGCGGCCGGGCTGTGCACCTTGAAGACGGCGAGCGTCGGACCGCCCGCGCGATCGCTGGGCTCGAGCGAGAGCGCGGTCCCACCGTCGCGCGAGCGAGTGAATGGCCCGCGTGCCGCGATGTCGTACGCGACCGCGACGAGGTGGCCGGCGAACGGCGTCACCAGCGCCGCGCGATCGGCCGCGTCGCCGCCATCGCAGTCCTCGCAGTCACCGCCGTTCGCGCTGATCCCGAGCCCGAAGTGCGCCCCCATCCGGCCGATCGCGAAGATCCCGATCGGCGTGAGCGCCTCGCCCCACGCACGCTTGATCACGACCGCCGTCGGGCGCTGGCCACCGGACGTCGCTGGCGATCCGTTCGAGAGGTCCGGATCACCGCCGAGCGCGACGTTGTCGAGCCAGTCGATCCTCGCCTTGATCGCGACGCCAACACCGGGCGCGTAGAGCGCCACGTCGGTGCGCGCTCGCAGATCGAGCGCATCGATCCGCTGGCCGCCACCGAGCGGGACGGGAAACACGGGCTGACCACGCGCGTCGAGCCCGCGATCGAGATCGAGGTTGTAGAGCTGGGCGTCGCGAACCCGCAGGCCGCCATGGATGACGATCTGCGTGCTCTCGCGGGGCGCAGCATAGAGCCGCGGGCTCAGCTCCACGCCGAGCGCGGCGAGATCGGCTCCGATCGGCAGGACCGAGTCGGGCACGAGGTTCGGCGCGGCGAGCCGCCCGGGAAGCTCGCTGATCGCTTCGCCTCCTCCGACCCCACCACCGACCGCGACGCCGCTCGCTCCTCCTCCGCTCGAGCTCGACGGACCTGGATCCGCAGGACCAGGATCGGTCGGAGGCGGCGACGGGCTCGCCGGCGAGCTGACGTCCTTGCGCAGGAACGCCACCAGATCCCGGTTCGACTGCCCCTGGGCCTCGACCATCGGGATGTGCCCGCACCGGGGATAGACCTTGAGCTCGGCATCGACGAGCTCGTTGGCGAGCCGGTGACCGAACCGCACCGGCGTCACCTGATCGTTCTCGCCCCACAGCAGCAGCACCGGCTTCGCGAACGTGCGCAGCGCGGTGTGCAGCGCGCCGAACTGATGACGCCGCGCAACCGCGAGCGCCGCGGCGACGGTGCCTGGACGATCGAGCTCGGCCTCCACCTTGTCGACGCGCGCCTGCGTGATCCAGCGCTCGTCGAAGTACGCGAGCACGGCGCGGTCCTCGATCCGCTCCTTGTAGTAGAGGCCGAACAGCAGCTCTCCGAGGCCCGACCGCTCGGACCACCGGAAGAAGCTCGGGACCTGATCGTCGTAGACATACGCGGCGTACAGCGCGACCCGTCGCACGCGCTCCGGATGCGCGACCGCCATCGCGAGCGCGACCGACGAGCCCCACGAGTGACCGACGAGCGCCACGTCCTTGACGCTCAGCTTGTCGAGCACGTTCCACACGAGCTGGGCCTGTGCCGCCGGGCTGTAGTCACCGGCCGGCCGGCTCGACCAGCCAAAGCCCTTGAGGTCGACCGCGATCACGCGATGGCGCGAGAGCTCGGGAATCACGGGCGCCCAGCTGTCGCTCGACGCGCCGTAGCCGTGGATCAGCACGACCGCCGGCCCCGTGCCGACCTCGCGGTACCGCACGTGCACGCCTTCGACCTCGACGAACGTGGCATCCGCGGGCGTCCCGGGAAGCTTGTCGGCGTGAAACTGCGGGCAGCCCGCGAGCGGCAACGCCATGCCGATCATCGCGAACGCGATCGCCGCGCGGGTCGCCACGAGCGCGAAGCCGGAGCTCGCCATCGCCGCCGTGTGTGCGGTCATCGCGACCTCGACCGTGGCCGTGGTCGCGCGCATCGCGGAGGCCGCGAGCCGAGCCGACGCTGCGGCGAGGCTGGTACTGGTGACGTCGGTGACCTCGAGGTCCGTGACATGCGTCTGAGCTTCCCGGGCCATCACGGTGCGATCCTCCGGACCTCTGCCGGATCGGCAAACTCGGAGCTGGTCTCGAAGTCTTGCGACGACACCGTGGCGACCGAGCCGAAGCACTCGGCGGTCCACGCGAACGTGCGCTTGGTCGATAGCGTGGCGAGGCCGGCGGTGCGCGTCAGGTCCGTGGCGACGCGGAGCACCGGGAACTCGCCGTACGGCGTGGCCATCGTGCCGACCTGGTCGACGAGCGACTGGTAGCGCTCGGTGTAGGCGGTGATGATGCCCTGGGCCGTGCCGCTGATCGTGCTCGTCGAGCTCCACGTACTGGTCGCGCCGAACGGCAGCGACAGGATCTTCGCCGGCGGATCGTAGGCGAGCTCGGTGCGGAGCGCGCCGGCCTCCGGCGACACCACGCCGAGCAGCGTCACCGCGGCCGCGTCGACCGCAAACACGCCGAGCAGGTCCGAGCCCTGCGCGAGCGTGACCGCGTAGGTCGCACTCGGAAAGCTGGGCTGCCACCACGCGCCGGTGGGCGAAGCCAGCGCGACCACCTGATCGAGATCGCCCGCGAGCTGCGCGGTCAGGTCCCAGCGCCGCGAGCCGTCGGCGTTCGCCTGTCCGGTGGTGTCGAACGCGGGGTTCGTCGCGAAGCGGAACGTGGCCATCCGGCCGGCGATCAGCGGCAGCTCGGCGACCTCGATCTGGCCGTCGTGGTTCGGCGCACAGAGCTCCGACGACCCATCGATCGCGTCGTCGGACACCGCCGCATCGACGTCGGTCGGTCCGCACGTGCCGTCGGCCCTGCAGAAGCCCGAGGCGCACTCCTCGTCACGGCTGCACGTTCCGGTGTTGCCCCCGGCGCACCCCAGGATCGTGCTGCAGTGCAGCACAACGAGCAGGTAAACGGCCCGAGACATGGCGGCACGCTACGTCCGTGACTCGACCGTGTCAATCGTCTTTTTGCGGCGCAGCAAAAAGGCCGCTTGCGGTGCAGCATGGCGTTCGGTAGGTTGCCTGCGTGGCGCCGGTATTGATCAAGAAGTACGGCAACCGCCGGCTCTATGACACCGGCGATAGCAAGTACGTGACGCTCGAGGAGCTGGCCAACAAGATCCGCACGGGAGCGGACCTTCGTGTGATCGATGCACAGACCAACGAGGATCTGACGCAGGCCACGCTCGCCCAGATCGTCCTCGAGACCGGGCACGCCGCGAAGTTCCTCCCCGTCCAGCTGCTGACCCAGATGATCCGGCTGTCCGACGACTCGCTCGCCGAGTTCTTCAGCCGCTACGTCACCGGTGCGCTCGACCTCTACCTGCAGGCCAAGCGCGGCGTGCAATCGCTCGGGGCCTACAATCCGCTCGCCCAGATCCCGGGTGCCGCGAGCGACGCGCTCGCCCGGATGTGGATGGGCACGCCGTTCGGGCCGCAGTTCCAGCAGCCGGCTCCCTACGGCAACTACCCGGCGCCGCCGTACGTCGCCCCGCCGCCTCCTCCCGAAGACCAAGAGCCAGGCAACGGCGCTGCAGCCGACCGCGCGGCCTCCGATCGCAGCGACGTGGCGTCGATGCGTCGCGAGCTCGACGAGCTCAAGCAGGCGATCCGCGAAGGGATGACCTCGAAGCCTCCTGCACCCGCGCGCAAGAAGCGGAAGCCGTAGCCGAGGCTTGCGGCGCTGCAGCACGAATGGCGTTGGCCGTGGCTACGTGCGACGGTGGGTCTCGGTCTTCGTCCCTCTCGCGCTGGCTTCCTTGGCCTTGTCGATGTCGTGGGCCCCGAACCCATCGAGGATCGAACGTGCTCGTCGCGCCCACTCGGCATCGTCGCAGTGGACCGACATCAGCGCGCCGCCCGCGTTGATGAAGGACTCGTAGCGCTTGGCCTCGTACTCGGGGATGCCCATTCCGATCAGCGCACCGGTGAGCGTGCCCACGGCTCCACCAGCACCAGCGCCGGCGAGCGCCGCCATGATCGGCCCGGCCGCGAGGAACGCCCCGAGACCGGGAATCGCGATCGCTCCGATCCCGAGCAACAAGCCGATCGCACCGCCGGTGACCACACCTGCCGTCGCACCGGCGGCCGCCCCCTCGGGTGCCTTCGTGTGCTTCTCGTACGCGAACGTCTTCGTGGTGCTGCGGTCCGGCAGCAGCGCGGAGATATCGGAGCTCCGAAATCCGCCTGCTTTCAGCGCCTCGACCGCGAGCCCCACCTTGTCATCGTCATCGAAGAGCCCGAAGACCGAAATCTTCCTGTCTCGTTTCTCGGTGGCTTTGCCCATGGCCAGCTCCTTTGCGTGGATTTGCGATCCACGAGGATGCGAACGATGTGCCGCTCCTCAGCGCGAGCTCACTCCACCCAGTCCTTGCGGAGCGTGCGCGAGGCGATGACGAACAGGGTCGAGGAGATCACGTAGAAGCCGAGCCCGCTGTAGATCGCGTAGCGAAGCGACTCGTCGCCGAAGCTGTCCTTGAGCAGATCCGAGACCGCACCGAAGTAGTAGTAGCCGACCGCGATGCCCAGCAGATTGTTGATCAAGAGGAACATCGCCGAGGCGGTCGTGCGCATGTGCGCGGGCACGAGGTGCTGCACCGTCGTGAGGATCGGCCCGAGCCAGACGAGGTTCAGCCCGGCCGGGATCAGGAACAGAAAGAACGCCAGCCCCAGCGACGAGGTGTTCACGGCGAGGAAGAAGCACGGCATGGCGATCATGAACGCCACGGCCGGGATCAGCGGATACGCAGCGCGGTTCTTCGAACCGAGCCGATCGGCCAGCATGCCGCCACCCACGATGCCGAGACAGCCGCCGAAGAAGGTGATCGCGCCGTAGAACAACGACGTCTCGACCAGGGTCAGGTGCAGGCTTCGTTGAAAGAACGACGGCAACCAGAAGGCGACGCCATAGCCACAGACCGAGGACGCCGCGGACCCGAACGCGATCAGCCAGAAGCTGCGCTTGGGGAGCAAGACCTTGAGCACCTGGACGAATTTCGGCGGCGCGGCCGGCGCGACTCGAGCGCGCGCGGCATCGGCTCCGCCCCGCTGTGGATCACGAACCGTCAGCCGGAAGATCGGGGCGAGCAGCAGGCCTGCGCCACCGACCACGAGGAAGGCGGCGCGCCAGTCGATGGCCTCGGCGATCAGCCCGCCGAACAGGATCCCCATCCCGCTGCCGATCGGAATGCCCAGCGAGTACACCGCCAGCGCTCGGGCCCGCTGCTCCTTCGGAAAGTAGTCGGAGATCAGCGAGTACGCGGGGGCCACTCCTCCTGCTTCGCCAACGCCGACCCCGACCCGCGAGAGAAACAGCTGCCAGAAGCTACCGGCGAAGCCGCAGACCATCGTGAAGGCGCTCCAGATCCCGAGCGCGTAGGACATGATCCGCACGCGACTCGAACGATCGGCGAGCAACGCGATCGGCACGCCGAGCGTGGAATAGAGCAACGCGAACGCGAGCCCTCCCATCAGGCCGAGCTGGCTGTCGGTGAGCGCCAGGTCTCGCTTGATCGGCACGGCGAGGATCCCCAGGATCTGCCGGTCGAGGAAGTTCATCGTGTAGACGACGACGAGGATCCCGAGCACGTAGTACCGGTACGCCCGGGTCGTCGGAGCGGACGGCGGGGTCACGGCTGGAGCGTCCTGCGTGGTCATGGCGATCTCCAGCCCAGCTCTCTCCGTACCAGGTATGCCGTGCGCGACGGAAATGCCAGCCGCAGCGGGGCCCGGGCCGACGAGCTGTCGATAGGACGGTCGATGCGGGGTCTCGCCCAACTCTCGCTTCTCCATATCGGCCTCGTATCGCGGATCGATGTTGCGATGCAATAGAGAAAATTGTGCAGCCTTCCAATCGGTATGTCGACGTAAATGCACGGCCGCGCAGGACTCGAATTGTTGCAATGCAGCAAAGACGGATTGACACGTCCGGGTCCGGTCCTTAGGGTGGCGCTCGAAAGGAAATGACCATGTCCACCACCAAGACCGAGACCCAGAGCCCGAAGACCGAGACCCCGAAGACCGAGACCAACCCGTTCGCCTCGTTCGCCCCGTTCGATCCGATGGCGTACTGGGCCACCTCGCAGCAGAGCTTCCAGAAGGCAATGGCCGATGCCTACGGCCGCGCGCAGAGCTTCGCGGATCAGTACGCCGCGCTCGAGTCGCAGTACGTGGTCCGCGCGCAGGGCGCGGTCGCGAACTGGGCCCAGCTCGCGCAGGATGCGATCGCCTACAGCGCGCAGCTCTCGGGCGAGGCGCGCAAGCTGGGCTTCGAGACCGCACACAAGATGGGCGTCGGAGCCTGAGCATGGACGAGCTGATCGGTTCGGCACGCGCGATCTCCAATGCGTGGCTCGACGCGTTCGGTGTCCGGCCGACGGCACCTCCACTCGCGCAGACTCCCCGCGACGAGCTCGCGCTCGAGGGAGGAGCGCGCCTGTACCACTTCCATGGCACTCGCACGATCGCCCGACCGATCCTGCTCGTTCCGTCCTTGATCAACCGCTGGTACGTGCTCGACCTGCGGCCGGGCGCGAGCCTCGTCGAGGCGCTGGTTGGCGCCGGATTCGACGTCTGGCTCCTCGACTGGGGCACGCCCGAGGCGGAGGACCGCTATCTCGACTGGGACGCGGTCCTGCGCCGCCTCGGGCGCGCGACTCGCCGCGTGCAGCGCGAGACCGGTCAGGCGAAGCTCGGCGTGCTCGGCTACTGCATGGGTGGAACGCTGACCGCGATCCACGCCGCGCAGCACCCGGAGACGCTCGCCGCGCTCGTCACGCTCGCCGCACCGATCGACTTCGCGCGCGGTGGCATGCTGCGCACGATGGTCGATCCAGAGTGGTTCGATGCCGACGCGATGGCCGATGCCGGCAACATCGCGCCGGGGCAGATGCAGGCGGGCTTCTCGGCGATGAAGCCCACGCTCGACGCGGCGAAGCTGATGTCGTACCCGGAGCTCGCGACCAATCCCCATGCGCGCGAGGCGTTTTTCGCCCTCGAGGAGTGGTCCGGTGACAACATCCCGTTCCCGGGCGAGGCCTACCGGCGCTACATCCGCGACCTGTACCAGGGCAACCAGCTCGTCGCCGGCACGCATCGCGTGAACGGGAACGCCGTCTCGCTCGCCGCGATCCGCTGCCCGACGCTGGTCATCACCGCGTCACGCGACGCGATCTGTCCTCCGCCCGCAGCGACGGCGCTCCTCCAGCACGTCGGCTCGACCGACACGGCCGTCGTCGAAGTTCCCGGCGGCCACGTCGGTGCCGTCGTCGGCAGCCGCGCCGCGAAGGAGATGTACCCCGCATTGATCCGCTGGCTCGCTCCGCGGCTGTCGGCGTGAGCTACGGCGCGAACAGGTCGTGCATCGTGACGCACTCGTAGCCGGCGGCGTGGAGTGACGTGACGATGCGCGGTAGCGCGTCGAGCGTCCACTGCTGTCCCTCGTGAAACAGCAGGACTTCGCCCGGGCTGATGGCCTGCGGCGAGCAGCGCTCGGCGATCGCGCCGGCGTCCTGGTCGCTGTGGTCGCAGGAGTCGAGCGACCACAACCCGACGTTGTAGCCAGCGGCGAGCAACGTGAGGAGCGATCTGCCATCGAGCTCGCCGTGTGGTGGCCGGATCCATGGACGTCCACCGAGCTGTCCGTGGAGCGCTTGCTCGGTGCGATTGCACTGATCGATCAACGCGCGCCTGCCGAGCTTGGTGAAGCGCGTGTGGTCGTAGCCATGGCTCGCGACCTGATGACCGCGCCGCAGATACTCGCGGACGAGGTCGGGGTTCGCCTCGGCGTCCTCCCCGATCACGAAGAACGTCGCGGGGATCCCGAGCTCGTCGAGCTTGTCGAGGTACTCCACGGTCAGGTGATCGGGGCCATCGTCGAACGTGATCGAGACGCGCCTCCTGCTGCTCGGCCCTCGGCGATGGAGGCCGGGCACTCGGTCGAACACGACCCGCTTCACGAGTGCACGAACCGATGGCGTCACGACCGTTTGATACGGGGTTTCTCGGGCGCCCACAAGGCGCTCCACGGGAGCTGCTGCGCATACAGAACCTATCAATCCATTCAGTTACGCCCCTGCGGAACCTGCAGGTGGAGCTGCGGGTTTCGCGGTGTCCCCCCGAGGTTTTCACCAGCCTCCGAGTAGTTGGGTGATGGCACGCGCGACGCACCATTGCCGCTTCCTCGATGTCCTCACGAAAGGCTGCTCCTATGCGGGGTTCACTGGCTCTGGTCTTGTGTTGCTCGGGAGTGATGCTGGTCGCGTCCGCGAGCACGGCTTCGGCTGCGCCGCGACCGGTCACGGTCTTCCTCGAACGTGGCGGCCAGATCGTCGCGAACGGCGACGACGACATCACGATCCCCAGGTTCGGCGGCGGTGATCGTGCGTGGAACGGGATCGTCGGCTGCGTGAAGCAGCAGTTCTCTCCGTTCCAGATCGACATCGTCGATCAGAAGCCGGGCCGCGGTGAATTCATCACCGCGGTCATCGGCGGCAAGGCGTCGCAGCTCGGGCTCGACGATCGGTCGACCAACGGCGTCGGCCCCTACACGCCGAATCGCGTGATCCGCAACGCGGTGGTCCACATCTTCTCGCGGGTCGGCACCGGCGAGCAGGACATCTCGAACCTGTGCTCGGTCACCGTCCACGAGGTCTCGCACGCGCTCGGCCTCGACCACACGTACAAGTGCGGCGACGTCATGAGCTACTTCCTCGACCGCTGTGGCACGCGCCGGTTCATGGACGTCGAGGCCCCGTGCGGCGAGGACGGTACGCGCAGGTGCGGCGACGGCGAAGCGACACAGAACTCGTACCGCAAGGTCGCGGCAGCGGTCGGCCTGCGCAAGCCCGAGCCCGAGCCCGAGCCCGAGCCGGAGCCCGACTCCGAGCCCGATCCCGCGGGTGATCCATGGGACGGAGACACCGAGGACAGCGACGACAGCCAGGGTGCTCCGGCCGATCCGTACACCGAGGACGAGGAGCCAGCGGTCGAGGCCCCGCAGCAGACGCGCCGCCGACAACCGCAGGGTCACAGCTGTGGTGACGGCGGACAGCGCTACACCGTCGAGCAGGTGCAGGGTCGCAACGGAGAGCGCTGGCTGATCGTCCGCCGCCGCTAGGGACACTCTCCACTTTCACAACTTTCCACAGGGACGCTCTCCACTTTCACAACTTTCCGGACGGCACCGGACAGAAGTTGTGAAAGTGGAGAGCGTCCCTGGCTAGCTGTAGTGGCCGCGAAAGGTCTCGCGGAGCTCGGACTTCTTGAACTTGCCCGCCGACGTCCGCGGAATGGTCTCGAGGAAGACGACCGCGTCCGGCAGCCAGAACTTCGGGAACTTCGGCGCGAGGAAATCGCGCAGCTCCTCGAACGTTGCCTTGGCGCCGGGCTTGAGCACGACAGCAGCGAGCGGCCGCTCGCTCCACTTCGGATGCGGCACGCCGATCACGGCGGCCTCGCGCACCGCCGGATGTCCCATCAGCGCGTTCTCCAGCTCCTGCGACGCGATCCATTCGCCGCCGCTCTTGATCAGATCCGCGACGCGATCGGTGAGCTGGATGAAGCCGTGCTCGTCGATCCGCGCGACGTCGCCGGTGCGAAACCACCCGTCCTTCGTCCATCGATCCGGAGTCTCGCCGTTGGAGTACCGCGAGGCCACCCATGGTCCGCGAGCGAGCAACTCGCCGTTGGTCTTGTCGTCGGCCGGCACGTCGCCTTGCCAGTTGCGAACACGCACATCGATGAGCGGCGGCGGCACGCCTTGCTTGGCGCGGAGCTTGTACCGGACCGCCTCGTCCGCCTGCGCCAGGTGCGGCGGCAGCCGCGAGACGAGCCCGATCGGCGAGGTCTCGGTCATGCCCCACGCGTGGAGCAGCGTCATGCCGAGCCGATCGAAGTCGCGGATCAGCTGCTCGGGTGCGGCGGAGCCACCGACGATCATCCGCAGCCCCGGCTGCAGCCGCCACTTGTCGGGCGCCGCATCGATCGCCTCGCGAATGCCGAGCCAGATCGTCGGCACGCCGGCCGCGACGGTGACGCGCTCTCCGGACAGCAGATCGAGCAGGCTCGGTGGATCGAGGTGCGGGCCGGGGAACACGAGCCGTGCACCGACCATCGCCGCGACGAACGGCAGCCCCCACGCGTTGACGTGGAACATCGGCACGACGGGCAACAGCGTATCGGCACGCGACAGCGCCAGCGAGTCGGGCAACGCCGCGACGAGGGTGTGCAGGATCGTCGAGCGGTGCGCGTACACGACGCCCTTCGGCTTGCCGGTGGTACCGCTCGTGTAGCAGACGCCGAGCGCGTCGGTCTCGGCGAGCACGGGCAGCGAGGTCCGGTCCTCGGCACTCGCGAGCAGCTCCTCGTAGCCGGGATGCACCCCGTGCGTACCGACCACGAACACCCGCTCGAACTTCGCGCCGGCCGCGACGATCTTGTCGTAGAGCGGCAGCAGCACGTCGTCGACGATCAGGAAGCGGTCCTTCGCGTCGTTCGCGATGTACGCGATCTCGTCGGGATGCAGCCTCAGGTTCAACGTGTGCGTCACCGCACCGGCGAGCGGAATTCCGAAGTAGCACTCGAGGTGCTCGGCGTGGTTCCACATCAGCGTCGCGATGCGATCGCCCTTCGCGACCCCTGACCCGACGAGTGCCCGCGCGAGTCGGCGCGCCCGCTCGGCGATCGCCTTGTAGGTCGTGCGGTGCAAGCTCTTGTCGGGCCGCCGCGACACCACCTCGACGCTGCCCATCCAGCGCTCCGCCCGATCGATGACGAGCTCGATCGTCAGCGGAACATCCATCATCGTCGCGGTGCTCATGACGCGACCCTACCAAACCACGAGGATGCCGTGAGCCCATCCACGGCGTGATAGCGTCGGCCGATGTGGGGCGCACGACTGATCGGCGCTTCACGCCCGCCGCAAATGTCTCGGGCACCGGCACGTTCGAGTACACCGTCTCCGACGGCTCGATCCCGACCGACACGGGCGAGAAGGCCGTCGTCGACGACGTACTGAACCCGCTCGAGAACCCGTGGATCGGCGCGCGCGACGACGCGAATGACACCGACGCGATCTTCGACTGGGTCACCGACGATCCGTTCACGTTCACGCAGTTCGCGGCGGGCCAGCCCGACGACGACGCGGGCCTCGGTGGCAACGGCGAGTGCCTCCACATCGTCAACGCGGCCGGCGAGTGGAACGACACGAACTGCGACATCACGACCTTCGTGGTCGGCCAGCTCTGCGAGATCGAGCTCGAGCCGTGCGGTGACTCGATCCTCCAGACCTCCAACCTCGAGGAGTGCGACGACTCCAACCAGACGCCGAACGATGGCTGCAGCGCGACCTGTCAGCTCGAGGTCGGCTGCGGCAACGGGATCACCGACGTGGGCGAGGAGTGCGACGACAACAACATCATCGACGGCGACACCTGCTCGTTCCCGACGTGCCAGCTGCTCCAAGGCTGCGGCGACGGCAACCTGGATGCCGGCGAGCAATGCGACGACGACAACCTCGCGGACAGCGATGGCTGCTCGGCCACGTGCACGCTCGAGAACCTCGTAAGGTTCTCGTTCACGGGATCTGTTGGCAACGAAGTGACCTTCGCCGCCGACGCAGGCAGCTTGGGGCTCTCCGGAATCCCCGCGATGATCCGCGGCGCCGGAGTCACGCCGTCGAACAATGCAGGTACATTTTCGGCGGTCGATTGGACGGCGACACCGACCGCGGAGCCGACCGACTTCTTCTCGTTCACGGTCACACCCGACACGGGATTCACAACGACGCTCCAGATCCTCGAGCTCGACGAGCGACGCTCTGGTACTGGAATCCGCCAGTGGACAGTGCGCTCGAGTCTCGACAGCTTCGCATCGGATCTGCAGGTCTTCGCGGTGCCCGACGACACCAACACGCGAACGAGTCAGCGTATTGTGCTTGGACCTGCATTCACCAACCTGTCCACGGCAGTCGAGTTCCGCATCTTCGGTTTCGAAGCGGAAGCAGCGGGCGGAAGCTGGCGCATCGATAACGTCGAGGTCTTCGGATTCACCACCGGCCCGTAGCGCGTCAGCGCTTGGAGTCGTCCTCGGTGGTGAAGGCGCTACTTCATCTTCTGGTACGTCTCGTACACGGCCGGCTTCTTCGGGCTCTTCGACATCGAGTCGTCGGCACCGTCCGCCTCCTTGAGGTGGACCTTCGCCTTGGCCGACTTGTCGCCCTTGAAGCGCACGGTCGAGGCGGTCGGGTTCTCGTACGACTTCTCGGCCACGGCCTTGTCGGCGTCGGACATGAACGCCTTCACGTCGGCCACCGTCGGCGGCTGGATGTTCTTGTCTGCGGGCGTGTCGATCGACTCGGTGAGGTACGACTTGACCAGCTTGTCCTCGAGCTTGCGGAACAGCTTCGGCGAGTTGAACATGTCGACGGTCGCGACCTTGCCATTGAGCGCGATGACGTAGCCGATCATCCGCGCGCGCTCGACGGGGGCGAGCTTCGCGATCGCGGCGTTGACCTGCTTCTCCGAGACGGCGAGCGTCCCGTTGGACTGCTGCGTCGCGACCTGGCGATAGGTGTCGGTCGAGTTCTCGGTCTTGCGGAGCGCGTTCTTCGCCGCGACCTCGCGCCAGACTTCTCCCTGGTTCTCGAAGCTCGCCTGACCACGTAGCCGGCCGTGCGCGAGCGCCTTGCCGCTCGTGAACACCGTCGAGCTCTGGTCCCACCGGCCGTGCTCGACGCAGAACACCGGGACGACCTGCGTCGTGTTCGCCGCGATGATCGTGTTCTGGCCGATGATGCGATCCTGCTTGCCGCCGATGATGACCTCGCCGGCGAGCATGAACAGCGGACGACTGGACTTGTTCGTCAGCGTGAGGTGGTTGACCGACTCCGACTCGTTCTCCTTGATCGCGACGAGCTTCTGGCCGAACGCCTCGTCGAGGACCATCACGTCGACGTCCTGCGTCGGCATTCCGGTCTCGGTCGCGACGATCGGCGTCAGCGTCAGGCTGTCGACCTGGATCGGCGCGAGCAGCGCGGTGCGCTCGTTGAGCGCCGTGGGGTCGGGGCGCTTGGGTGGCGCCTCCTTGGCTTTGTCTTCGGCGCCGGCGCGCTGACAACCGAACGAAAGAAGCGAGATCGCGAGCAGACCGATAGCGGGGTGCATGGTGCCTCCGAAGGGGATGAACGCCCCTGTGACACGAGCGATCTGCGAGGCGTTGCTCGATTAATTGTGGAGATTTCGTCGAGCAGCCCGGATCCAATGCCGGCCTGCATCGCGGTGTCTTATCTACTTGGCCGACACGATCGTCGATGGAATCATCGCCGGCCCGGCAAGGCCGGCACGCCACACGACGCCATACCGATAGAACGGCACACCAGGGTACAGGTGATGGACGCGATGCAGGCTCTGGCCGAGCGTCGCCACGTACTTCGCGGGGCCCTCGAACGCACTCGTCGCGGCGAACCGGTCCTGCTTCGCGGTGATCACGTGCGGGCGGTGGGGCAGGTAGTCGAACGCGAACGCGAGGATCCCGATCGCGAGGCGCGCCGGCACCAGCCAGCCGAGCACCACCTCCCGCCCGTGGCCCGACGCGACGAGCACCACAGCGCTCGCCACCAGACCCACGAGGGTCGCCACGATCTCGACCTGCTCGCGGGATGGGCGCCGCGCACGCCGTCGCAGGTAGACCGAGTAGTAGTGAACATCTTGCGTGAGCCAGCGCAGGGGCAACAGCCACGCCGGCCCGCGTCCGCTCCAGTGGTCGGGATCGTCGTGGGGATCGTTGGTGTGCTTGTGGTGCTCGAGGTGGATGTACCGGATCGCCGCGAACGGACCGAACAGCGGCACGCTGGCCAGCCGTCCGGTGACCTCGTTGAGCCAGCGCGCCCGCGCGAGCGAACGGTGCGCCGCCTCGTGCATGGGCGTGAACGCGACATACGCACCGAGGGTCGCGAGCGCGCAGCCGATCGGCCACGCGAGGTGGATGACCGCGATGCCGAGCGCCCACAGGGCGAGTGCACCGGCGAGCACGAACAGGGTGGGCCACGCGATGCGTGGCGCGGCCAGGATCGCCTTCGAGGTCATGACTCCTCCACTCGCGCGAACAGCCCGCGCACCTTGGTCTGGTGCAACCGAACGAGGTACGAGTGCACGAGCGGCAGCGCACGCTCGACCATCTCGGCGACCTTCGCGGCCGGCAGCGCTGCAGCCAGGCGCGTCAGCAGCTGGGTTTCCTCGACGAAGATCCGTTCGATGCCGCGCTCGAACATCACGAGTAGCTCCGGCCCGAACCCGAGCTCGCGCGTGAACCCGGCGGCGCGAACCTCGCCCCACAACTCGACGAGCCACGCGTGATCCGGCGTGAGCTTGCCGCGCTCGACACGGACGAGCCCGACATCCTCGAGCTCGTTGACGTCGCGGCGCGACAGCTTGGCCTTCGCGAGGAGCGGCGCGAGAGGGACCTCGGCCGTGACCTCGATCGTCGTGGTGTGCGCCGGTAGCCGCGCCTTGACGTCGCGCAGCACCTGCTGCTGGGCTCGCGTGAAGTCGCCCTGCTGATCGTCGAGCATCGCGCGGATCGCCTTCAGCGGCAGGAAGTGCTCCCGCTGCAGCTTCTTGACGAGCAGGATGCGCTCGACCTGCGCCTCGCTGTAGTAGCCCATCGTCTTGCCGGTCTTCTCCGGCGGGTCGACGAGTCCCTGCTCGACGTAGAAGTGGATCGCCTGGCGCGACAGCCCGGTGCGCTCGGTGACGTCTCGCATCCGCAGCTCGGCCATCCCCGACTTGTACGGCGGCTCCGGTATACTGTCAAGTGACACTTTACAGTCGTGGACAGCCTATGTCGGATCGCGAGCACCGAACCCGAGCTGCCGCGACGCGGATCGCCAAGCGGCTGCGGTTCGTCGGGGAAGTGCGCCTTCGCGCCGTTACTTCCGCGAGGCTTCTTGCTTGGCCTTGGCGGCCTTCTCGAGCAGATCTTCGGTGATGTTGCTCGGAGTCTCGGAGTACTTGGCAAACTCCATCGTGAACTCGGCCTTGCCCTGCGTCGAGCTACGCAGCGGCGTCGAGTACCCGAACATCTCGGCGAGCGGCACCTCGGCATCGACGCGGCACATGCCGTCCTCTTCGGTCGAACCGATGACGACGCCACGACGCTGCATGATGGTCGATAGGATGTTGCCGGAGAACTCGGCCGGCCCTTCGACCGAGAGCTTCATGATCGGCTCGAGGATCTTCGGGGAGGCTTTCGGGAAGAACTCGCGGAACGCGCCACGTGCCGCTTCCTGGAACGCGATGTCGCTCGAGTCGACCTGGTGGGCTTGGCCATCGTCGATCGTCACGCGAAGTCCGACGACGGGCACACCCAGTCGCGGGCTCTTCATGATCATCGACTTGAAGCCCTTCTCGCACGACGAGATGAACTCACGAGGAATCGACCCGCCGCGGATATCGTCGACGAACTCGAACTCGCCGTCGAACGGCTCGGCGAAGCCGGCGACGCGGCCGTACTGACCGGAGCCGCCGGTCTGCTTCTTGTGCGTGTAGTTGAACTCGATCTTGCGGCTGATCGTCTCGCGGTACGCGACCTGCGGTGGCGAGGTGATGACCTCGGCCTTGTACTCGCGCTTCATGCGCTCGATGTAGACCTCGAGGTGGAGCTCGCCCATGCCGGCGACGATCGTCTCGCTCGACTCGGGATCGACCCAGCACTTGAACGTCGGATCTTCTCGCGTGAACCGGTTCAGCGCCTTCGACATGTTGATCTCGGCGCCCGAGTCCTTCGCTCGGATCGCGACCGAGATCACCGGCTTCGGTACGAACATCGACGTCAGGGCGAGGTTCACCTTGCCGTCGGTGAACGTATCTCCCGAGTTGCAGTCGACGCCGAAGATCGCGCAGATATCGCCGGCACCGGCCTCGGTGATCTCTTCCTTGTCGTCGGAGTGCATCCGCACGAGCCGGCCGACCTTGACCTTCTTGCCGTTGCGCGAGTTGACGACGAAGTCGTCCTTGTTGATCTGCCCCTGATAGATCCGCACGTACGTGAGCTGTCCGTAGCGGCCATCCTCGAGCTTGAACGCGAGCATGACGAGCGGCTTCGACATGTCGGACGCGAGCACGACCGGCTCCTCGCCCTTGTCGAGATCGAGCGCGATGTTCTCGACGTCGCGCGGCTCCGGCAGGAAGTTGCACACGCCGTCGAGGAGCAGCTGGACGCCCTTGTTACCGAGTGCGGAGCCACACATCACCGGCGTGCACTTGAGCGCGATCGTCGCGGTGCGGAGCGCGCTGCGGATCACCTCGGGGGTGACCTTCTCCTCGAGCATTGCCTCGGTGAGCTCGTCGTTCACCATCGACAGGTTGTCGAGCATCTCTTCGCGCATCTTCTGCGCCTGCTCCATGAGCTCCGCAGGGATCGGGCCACGCTCGATGGTCTCGCCATTGTCACCGAAGAACGTGAACGCCTGCATCTCGATCAGATCGACGATGCCCTCGAGCTTGTCCTCGAGCCCGATCGGCATCTGGATCATGACCGGGTGCAGCTTGAGCTTCTCGCGCAGCTGATCGCGGACGCGGTACGGATTCGCGCCGGTGCGGTCGAGCTTGTTGATGAACGCGATCCGCGGAACCTTGTACCGCCGCATCTGGCGGTCGACCGTGTAGCTCTGCGACTGCACGCCGGCGACACCGCACAGCACCATGATCGCGCCGTCGAGGACGCGCAGCGAGCGCTCGACCTCGATCGTGAAGTCGACGTGGCCCGGGGTGTCGATGATGTTGATGTGGTGCTGGACCTTGATCGGAGAACCCGGCACCGGCATCACGCCCTTGGCCTTCTCCGGGGGTGGCCACTGGCAGAACGTCGCGGCACTCTGGATGGTGATCCCGCGCTCGCGCTCGAGCTCCATCGAGTCCATCTTCGCGCCGACACCGTCTTTCCCCTTCACCTCGTGGATCGCGTGGATCCGTGCGGTGTAGTAGAGGATTCGTTCGGTCAGCGTGGTCTTGCCGCTGTCGATGTGGGCCGAGATGCCGATGTTGCGGACTTTGGACAGGTCAGTGAGCACGGGAACGTCTCCTGCAGCGAACCCTGGGTAGCCCAGGAAAGTGCTGATAAAGGCGCGGGATTGCTACCTTGTAAGACGGTGCATTGCAAGCCCGGCGTGACGACAACAGACCCTAGCCTCTCCCGACCCCACCTGTAACGCGTCCTGGCACGCATTTCGAGAAGCCAAAGGGAGCCGTTTGCTACCTTCCATTGCAACCGCAAGAACCTTGATGGAGCACCTCGATGACAACGTGGCGAGCGAGTTCGTTTCGGGCGCGTTGGCCCAGACGGCGCTGACCAAGGTCGAGGGGCACCTCGCCAAGTGCCGAGATTGCCGTACTCTCGTGGCCGCGCTCGCCGGGGACGCCGCCAACGACTCGAATGTGGCCACGATCCCGCACGAGCGGCTCTCGCCGTCACAGGTCGCCCAGCGGCCGACCCGCACCCTCACGATCGGCGATCGTGTCGGTCGCTACCTCGTGCTCACCACGCTCGGCACCGGCGGGATGGGGGTGGTGTTCGCCGCCTACGATCCACAGCTCGATCGCAAGGTCGCGCTCAAGCTCCTGCGCGCCGGCCTCACGTACAACACGAAGGATGCGCGGACGCGGCTGCGTCGCGAAGCCCAGGCGATCGCCCAGCTCTCGCACCCCAACATCATCAACGTCTACGACGTCGGCGAGACCGACGACGGCGATCTCTACATCGCGATGGAGTTCGTCGAGGGCGACACGCTGACGACGTGGCTCAAGAAGTATCCGCGGAGCTGGCGCGAGATCGTCGACGTGTTCCTGCAGGCCGCGCGCGGAGTGATCGCCGCGCACTCGGTGGGCCTGCTCCACCGTGACTTCAAGCCCGACAACGTGCTCGTCGGCAGCGACGGTCGCGTACGCGTGATGGACTTCGGGCTCGCGCGATCGGTGATGGCGCCCGACGAATCCCTCAAGTCGCCGACCGAGCTCGGCGCCAGCAACTCCTCGCTCAACGTCGATCTCACCGCGACCGGCACCGTGCTCGGCACGCCGCGCTACATGGCACCGGAGCAGCTGACCGGCCCCGACATCGACGCGCGGGCGGATCAGTTCAGCTTCTGCGTCGCGCTCTACGAGGCGCTCTACGGCATGCACCCGTTGCCGGGCGCGACCAGCGTCTCGATGCTCGAGAAGGGCGAGGAGGCGATCGCCCCACCCGAAGGCACGAAGATCCCGACGACGATCGGGCGGGCCGTGCGGCGCGGCCTCGATCGCGATCGCGCGAAGCGGTTTCCGACGATGGGCGCGTTGATCGCCGAGCTCGTCCCGCTGCCCACGCGTTCACCGACGCGCTACGCCGTGCTCGCGCTGTTCGGAGTCGTGCTGCTCGGCGGCGCCGCGACCGCGATGCTGCGGCGGGGCGACCCACCGGTGGAGGTCGTGGAGCCGCTCGACAAGCAGGGCGTGCAGCCGCTGATCGACAAGCTCAACAAGAGCGAGTCCGAGCGCCGCATCCTGCTCGCCGAGATCAAGGATCGGCGGGCGGACCGCGACGAGCTCGTGGTGCTGCGCCGCAAGCTCGTCGTGAAGGATCAGGAGATCCAGCTGCTGGTCGACAGGGTCACCGAGCTGACCACGCCGAAGGCCGTCACGAAGCCCACGCGCGCCACACCCTCCCAGGCCGTCCAGGTGACGTTCGCGGTATCGCAGGCCGAGACCGATCTCGAGGGCTGCTTCCTCGAGTGGAACGAGCGCATCCCGGGTGATGCCGACATGCTCGTGCGCCTCACGGTGACCATGGAGGGCTCGGGCCATTCCTCGACTGCGACGGGGCCCGACTCTTCCTTCCTCCGATTGTGCGTCGCCGAGTCGATCGCGCGCGTGAAGTACCCACCCGGTCCGGATCTGCTCGATCTCGAGGTCAACATCCAGTGGTCCGAGGGATTGCTGAACCTGGCGGCCCGCGTGGTGGCAAAACGGCAAGCGCCACGCAGCATCCTCGACCTCTGAATGACATCGGAGGTCAGCGAGCCATCACGGTCGTTGTGACGAATACTGCTGACGGCGCGGTGCGTCGTGATGTGTAGTATCTGGAGCCTTTCATGAGTCGCACCCCAAGGGCACTTGCTCGCTGGCGTCTCCCGCGGGTCGCGCTCGGTGTGCTGGTGGTCTCGATCTCGGTTGCCGCGAGTGCCGCACCCGTGCGCACGCGACTCGCCGTGCCGACCCCGGTGGAGGCCTACACCACGCCCCACGCCTCGATCTCGCGGACGATCTTCCTCCAGCGATGCGAAGGGGGCTGCCGCGTGCTCGGCGGCGGCACGAACGACGCGAAGAACCTCGCCTCGACGATCCCGAATCCCGGGCAGTACGACCTCACCGAGTTCAGGAACACTGCAGGCGAGGTCGGTGCGCTGGCAAATGCCGAGTGGGACCTGTTCGTCCAGTGCATGAAGGAGGTCTACTCGCCGTTCGACGTCACGGTCACCGATGTCGAGCCGGTCGGCACATATCACCTCGCGCTCGTCGCGGGTCGGCCGCAAGACATCGGCCTCGACGGCAGCATCCTCGGGGTCGCGCCGCTCGCCGGCAACTGCGCTGCGTTCGACAACGTCATCTCGTTCTCGTTCGCGAACGCGCACAACCAGACCGAGGTGCAGAACCGCGTGAACAACCTGTGCTGGACCGCGGCGCAGGAGAGTGCGCACGCGTTCGGGCTCGATCACGAGTTCGAGTTCTCGAGTAGCGGCCGGTCTGCGTGCAGCGATCCGATGACCTATCGGTTCGACTGCGGCGGCCAGAAGTTCTACCGGAACTTCGAGGCGAAGTGCGGTGAGGACCAGGTGCGTGCCTGTCGCTGCGGCGCGACCCAGAACTCGCACGAGAAGCTGCTCGACGTCTTCGGTGCGGGCACGCCGATCACCGGCGTGCCGAGCGTGACGATGACGAACCCACCGGCGGGAAGCACCTCGCTGCCGGCGAACGTGATCGCGATCGCGAGCGCGAAGCGCGGCATCGCGAAGGTGGTGCTCCACCTGAACGGCTCACCGTGGTTCGAGGCGCAGGGAGCGGCGTTCGGCCCGACCGGTCAGCCCGAAATCTCGTACAGCCTGCTCGTCCCGGGCAACGTACCGGACGGCATCTACGACGTCTTCGTACGTGCCCACGACGACCTCGGGACGTTCACGGACTCGGCAACCGTGACCGTCAACCAGGGCGCGCCGTGCGTGACCGCAGACACCTGCCTCGAGGATCAGAGATGCGAGGTCGGCCGGTGCTTCTGGGATCCGCCCACCGGGCAGCTCGGCGAGTCCTGCACGTATCCGCAGTTCTGCTTGAGCAATCTGTGCGTCGCCACCAGCGAGGGCGAGATCTGCACGCAGACCTGCGAGGTCGACGATGCCGATAGCTGCCCGTCCGGGTTCGACTGTTTTTCCGGCATGTGCTTCACCGGCGTGGACGGCGGTTGCTGCAGCGCCTCGCGGGGGAGCTGGCTGCATGGCAGCCTGCTGACCCTCATCGTCGGGTTCATCCTGCGACGTCGGCGAGCGTCGAATTCTCAGTCATCGCGCGATGTTGATATCGCGGGTTAGGGCCCCACCGTGACGAATCCTGCTGACACGAATCCGCGTCCCATAGTATCTCGGCTCCCTATGATTCGTGCGTCCCTTGGCTCGTTCGCATTCCTCGCCACCCTCGCCGCTGCTCAGCCTGCATTCGCCGAGCGCGTCAAGCTCGATCTGCGAGTCGGCAAACCGGCGCCCGATATCAAGACCGGTGCGCTGACCGGACACACGATCTACCTCAACCGCTGTCTCGGGCCGGACAACCTCCCGGGCACGCCCGACGGCGGCTGCCAGATCAGGCCGGGCACCGACGACGCGAGCAACGACACCTCGGGCATCCCCGACTCGATGGTGACGTTGCCGGAGTATCCCGACTTCGCCACCGGCGAGTGGGAAGCCGTCGTCCAGTGCGTCAAGGAAGTCTATTCGCCGTTCGCGGTGAGCATCGTCAGCGATCGCCCGGTCGCCGGCACCTCCTACTCGATGATCATGGTCGGTGGCACCACCGCGAACCCGGGCTCGACGGCGATCGGCGCCCAGCCGGGCTCGGGCGGCGTCGCGATCGTCAGCGGCAACTGCGCGCCGATCATCAAGGGCGTCTCGTTCGCGTTCACGGATCAGATCGACATCTTTGCCTCCGAGGCCGGTGGCAGTCGCGTCAACGGGCTGTGCTGGATCATCGCGCAGGAGACCGCCCACTCGTTCGGGCTCGACCACGAGTTCGAGTTCGTCGAAGACCAGCGCTCCGCCTGTAGCGACCCGATGACGTATCGCGCCGACTGCGGCGGCCAGAAGTTCTATCGCAACAAGTTCGCGGTCTGCGGCGAGTTCCCCGGCGACGGCAACAGCCCGCGAAACTGCCAGTGCGGCGCGAACCAGAACTCGCACCTCAAGCTCCTCAACACGTTTGGCGCCGGCACGTCGCTCATCGGCGCACCGACCGTCGCGATCACGACCCCGACCGCATCGTCGACCGCGGCGAACTCGCTGCCGCCGAACATCATCGTGAGCGCGGGCTCGAAGCGCGGCGTCAACAAGGTCGAGCTCTACCTCAACGGATACCGCTGGACCGATCCGGTCAACGGCGCAGCGTTCGGCCGCACCGGGCAAGCGAACCCGTCGTCGTACGGTCTGCTCACTCCGACGAGCGGGTTGCCGGACAGCATCTACGACATCGAGGTGCGCGCGTTTGACGATCTCGACATCGTTGGCACCTCCTCGATCGTCACGGTGACCAAGGGTCCCGTGGGTGGTTGCGCGAGCGCCGCCACGTGCGCGAAGGGCCAGAAGTGTGAAGCCGGCAAGTGCTTCTGGGATCCGCCGGTCGGTGAAGTCGGCGACGACTGCGAGTTCTCGCAGTTCTGCGTCAGCGGCATCTGCCAGGGCACGGCCGAGCAGCAGATCTGCACGCAGGGCTGCATCGTCGGCGTGGCCGATAGCTGCCCCGAGGGCCTCGCGTGTATTGCACAGGGCAACGGCGGCATCTGCTTCTTCGCCGAGGACAGCGGTGGCGGTTGCTGCAGCACGTCCAACGACAGCGCGCCGTGGGCACCCTTCGGGTTCGCCGGCGTCGTGCTCGGCTTCCTGTTGTTCAAGAGGCGCCGGAAGTGACCGGAGGCGAGCGAGGCCGTCCGGCCGAGTCGAGCGCGAGAGGTCACAGATGAGCTCCTTGCGGACGCAGCTGATCCTGGTCGCCACCATCGCGGTTGCGGCGCCGCTCACGGCCTCCGCATCGCCCGGCCACCTCAATACCGTCGTGACACCGTCGCAACCGCACGCGACGGCCGCGACGGTGCTGTACATCAACCGATGCACCGGCGGCTGTGACATCAAGAAGGGCGGGCTCAGCGATGCCCGCTCCCACACGTCCTTCATCCCCGAGGGCCCCGAGGGCACGATCTTCCGGCTCAACGAGTTCGCGTGGGGCGACGGGGACTGGGAAGAGGTCATGCTGTGCCTGCGCGAGGTCTACTCGCCGTACGGCGTCACCGTCACCGACGAGGTGCCGGCCGCGGGCGTCGCGTACAACGAGGGCATCGTCGCCGGCATCGACAACGAGCTCAACCTCAACGGATACGGCGGCGTCGCGCCGATCACCAGTGACTGCAGCCCGTTCAGCTACGTCATCTCGTTCACGTTCGCGAACGGCTACGGTCCGGGCAACGCGCTCTCCATCTGCAGCGTCGCGGCGCAGGAGACCGGTCACGCGTTCGGTCTCGATCACGTGTTCGAGTACTTCGACGGTCGCTCGGCCTGCATCGACCCGATGAGCTATCGCGGCGACTGCGGCGGCCAGCGCTTCTTCCGCAACGACGCCGCCCGCTGTGGTGAGTACCAGGGCGGTGCTTGCCGGTGCGGCGGGACCCAGAACAACCACCTCAAGCTGCTCTCCGTGCTCGGACCGGGCACCCCGATCACGACGCCACCGACCGTGTCGGTCACGAGCCCTGCATCCGATGCCCAGATCGCGAACGGGAGCACCGTGCTCGCGATCGCGGCGGCGCAACGTGGCGTGAAGACCGTCGAGCTCTGGCTCAACGGTTACAAGTGGACCCAGGCTGCCGGCGCGGCGTTCGGTCAGAGCGGCCAGCCGGAGTCCGCGTACTCGCTCGTGCTCCCCGCCGACGTGCCCGACGGCGTCATCGACATCATCGTGCGTGCGAAGGACGACATCGACATCACGACCGAGACCGCGCCGATCACCGTCACCAAGGGGGCACCGTGCGCGAGCGCCGAGTCGTGTGCGCTCGGTCAGCGCTGCGACGCGGGGCGTTGCTTCTGGGACCCGCCCGTCGGCGTCCTCGGTGACGAGTGCGAGTTCCAGCAGTTCTGCATGACCGAGCTGTGCGCCAGTGCTTCGACCGGAGAGAGCCGGTGCACCCAGGACTGCGTGCTCGGCGTCGCCGATAGCTGCCCGGACGGCTTCGACTGTCTGGCGTCGTCCTCGGGGGGTGTCTGCTGGCCCGCAGGCGCCGAGGAGACGGGGTGCTGCAGCTCCTCGAACGAGGCAGCCGCGCAGAGCGGGCTCCTCGCCTTCGCGCTCGCGATCATGATCCGGCGCCGCCGCCGCACCTAACCCCGCTGGTACGATAGGCGGCGATGCGCTTCCTGACGATCAGCGTGATGGTGCTCGGCCTCGGCCTCGCCCTCGGACGTCCAGCGTCCGCGGAGACCACGGCCACGACCTCGATCGCCCAGCTCATGGTGCTCGAGCCCGGCGACGCGAGCTACAAGCTGTTCCACGGTGCGGTCTGGCTCGACGTCGACAAGGCGAGCTGGAACTACCGCTGGGGTGGCCTGCAGTGCAAAGGCCGCGAGCTGTCGGACACCAGCATCCAGCTCCTGTTCGCCGCGTTCCGCTCCGAGTACCTGCTGACGGTCGAGTACGTCGGCACCGAGTACAAGGGCAAGCAGTTCCGCTGCCTGACCGGCTTCACGATCTCGAAGAGCTGAGCCTCACGACCCCGAGCCGGAGGCCGTGACGGCGATCTGTGCCGGACCGATCGTGTCGCGCGCGGTCTTCGCGCAGTTGCGGATCAGGTCGTTGTCCGTGTTGCTCGGGCCACCGCGCACCTGAAGGATGCACTTGGTGTCCTCGTCGAAGAACCGGAACACCTGGACGTCATCCTTGCCGGTGGCGACGACCTGTACGCACGCGTAGCTGCCCATCGTGTCGTCGTCCCGGTCCTTGCGCTGCGCGCACCGCTTCTTGAACCGCTCGGCGTCCTCGATCGTGTAGCAGTACGTCGTGACGTTGCAGACGACGTCGCCGGCCAGCACGCCGAGCCGGCCTTCCTTCTTGAGCAGCGCCTGCTGCTCGGCGTCGGACATCTTCTTGCCGCCGCGGATCAGATCGCACGACGCGGCAGCCTCGGCGTCGCCCTTGGTGACGTCCTTGGCCGTCAGCGGCTCCTTCTCGCCGATCGCGGTCTGGAACGCGGCGAGATCGATCACCTTGTCGCACGACAGCTTCGACTGACCGGGAACCGGCGGCGAGATCTTCTTCGCCGCGACGCCCTTCTCGACCTTGTCCTTGAACTCCGCCTCGGCCTGACGCCTGGCTTCTTCAGCGCCGGCATGTTCTCCCGAGCAAGCAAACAGCGAGACAGCGACGGTCGCGAGGATGACGCGCATGGCGGCTGGAACGTAACACGACTGCAGCGCTACTCCAGAACGTCGACGAAGATCGTCACACCTGCGCGATACGATCACGTCCGCTATGCGGGTCCATCATACGAAGAACAAGGGGGACCTCGGCGTGCTCCATGCCAAGGTCGATCTGGCGGAGAAGGGGTACATCCTCCTGCAGCCGCTGTCCGAGCACGCTCCGTTCGATCTCGTCGCGTACCTGGACGGCAGATTCCTGCGCGTGCAGGTGAAGTATCGAACAGCGGTCGACGGCACGATCTATCTTCCATTCAGCTCGTCGTGGGCGGATCGACACGGGAGCCACACGCTGCCGATGGACAAGCAGTCGATCGATCTGATCTGCATCTACTGCCCCGACACGCGGCTCTGCTACTACCTCGATCCGTTGGAGTTTCGAAAGACGGCCATGTTGCGGCTCACTCCACCTCGGAACCACCAGGTGAAACGCATCGCCTGGGCCAAGGACTTCACGGAGATCCCGGAACGACTGCGCGGGGTTCGCGGGACCTCGTAGAACGATACTTGAGCGAATCACGATCGTCGGGCAGAGTTCCCGACGACGAGCCCTCAACTCGTTGAATGCGCCCATAGTTCAGTGGATAGAACACTGGCCTTCTAAGCCAGGAGCCGCAGGTTCAAGTCCTGCTGGGCGCACGAGAAACTCCGATGGCACGAGCGGTGCTGTTGCATCGTCCGTGACCACCGACGTCGTCGACAAACCGCCGCTGACCCAGGTGGCCGGTGGGCGTCCGCGCTCGGATGTGAAGAAGCCGCGCAGCGGCAACGTCGCGGTGCGGTTCTTCCAGCAGCTCGCGCGCGAGCTCGTGGCCGATCGGATCGGCAACCTCGGCGCGATGATGGCGTACTACGCGGTCCTCGCCCTGTTCCCGATGCTCGTCTTCGTCGTGACGCTCGCGATGCTCGTGCTCGACGACGCGACGGTCCAGCAAGGCGTCGCGATGGCCACGCAGACGATGCCGGGATCCACGCGCGACCTGATCGCGACGCGGGTCCAGAGCTTCATGGACAACGCGGGCGCGGGCTTCGCCATCGGCAGCGCCGCCCTCGCGCTGTGGGGCTCCTCGCGCGGAGTGGTCGCGCTCTCCGGTGCGCTCAACGCGATGTTCGACAAGCAAGAAACGCGGCCGTGGTGGAAGCGTCAGGCGACCGCGATCGGCGTGACGCTCGCGGTCGCGATCCTGGTCGTGCTCGCGCTCGCCCTGCTCGTCGTCGGTCCGCTCGTCGGCCACTGGGTCGCGGATCGCTTCGGGCTCGGCGACGCCTTCGACGTGGCGTGGGGAATCATCCGGTGGCTCGGTGCCGGCGTGCTCGTGATGTTCGTGTGGGCGGTGCTCTACAAGGTCCTGCCCAACACCGAGGCACCGTTCCGGATCTTCACGCCGGGCGCCGCGATCGGCGTCACGATGTGGCTCGGCGTCAGCTACCTGTTCGGCCTCTACCTCGCCCACTTCGACCGCTACGAGGTGACCTACGGCGCGCTCGGCACGGCGATCATCTTCTTGACCTGGCTCTGGCTCTCGAACGTCGCGCTGCTCTTCGGCGCCGAGATCAACGACGTGCTCGCGGACCTTCGCAAGCACCGCAGCCCGGCGGCCGCGCAGCTCGCGGATGTCCACGAGAAACCTGACGCCAAGCCTATGGCTTGAATTCGAACGCCCCGATGTCCGGCTGCGGGCCTTGTGGGCGAGCGGTTCCGTCGACGTCGTGATCGGTGTCCAGTTGTCCTGAGGCCACGTTGCGTCGTGAAGAACTTGCGCTCCGATTCTGTCGGTGCAGTCCGTCGGAGCGGTTGTTGCGTCAGCGCGACGGCCTCGCGGTTGGAACCAGTCCCCCTACAGGAAACCGATGTAGCCGGGCATACCGCCGCTGCGTTGCGTGACGGGCTGCACGATCTCACCACCCTGGCCCCTTGAGGACATCTCGCACTCGTCTACGAGCCGTGCCTATACTGCAGCCCATCCGACCACGGAGAAACTCGCATGAATATGAAGTGGTTTGCCTGTCTTGCCCTCGCTACGTCGTTCGGCGCCACTGGCTGCCCGAGCATCACCGTCGACGAAAATGAAGGAGCCCCGGGGCCAACCGTCGAGTTCGATCCTTCGAACAAGATCATACCGTTCCCGAACAACCTACTTCTCGATCCGACGACCGGGAAGCTGAACCTCCCGGCTGGATGCAACCCGGCCGGCGGGACCGAGACGGCAACCGCGAAGGCGCTGCGCGAAGGCGTACTGAACCAGCTCGACGGGTTCGGCACCTTCAAGACCACGTTGAACGTGACGTTCACCGAACCAGTCGACATGGCGTCGCTGGCCGGCAAGGTGTTCGTCTACAAGGTCACCGCGAATCCGGCCGATTCCGAAGCCCTGCCAGTTGTATTCGTCCCTGGCCAGACCGCTCGGTTCGACGCTGCCTGCGCGAACCCGCAGCTGGTCGACCAGATCACGGTCGTCCCGATGGTCCCACTCGAGGGGAAATCGACGTACGTCGTCGGCATCACCGAGGGTGTCACGACGGCGACCGGGACCCCGTTCCTGCCGTCGTTCGTGTGGGGCATCGTTCGATCGGTCCAGCGACCTGTCACGCTCAACGACAACGGCGACATCATCGCGGATCGCACGCCACTCGATCCTGCGGATCCAGAGGACGCGGCCACGCTGCAAGGCATCAACCTGTTGTGGACGGTGCACGAGCAGCCCTTGCTGTTCCTCGCGGCGAAGGGCGTGCCGCACAACACGCTGTTGCTCGGCTGGTCGTTCAACACGCAGACCACCACGGACCCGCTCGATCCGACCGTGGCCGCATCGCCGGCTTCGATCGTGGCAACGACGCCGGCACTCGCAGGTGTCGCGCGTGCAAACCCGGCCGCAAACGGTCAGGCGTTCCTCAACGCCGTGTTGCCCAACCAGTGCCAGAACCAGGGCGGACCTCTGCCATGTCAGAACGTCGGCGAAGTGCTCGGCGGTGGGCTCCTCGCCAAGCAGTTCCAGCTCGACACGCCGAACCCGCTCGCCGGCGGCGCCGCGATCCCCGGACCATGGGCTGATCCGATCGCGCCTGCCGTGACTCATGATCCTGCTCTGGGCCCTGTGAGCCCGGCCAATCCTGGAGGCGGAGCACCGATCGGCGTCCTGATCGCCACCCCGACCACGTCGATCTGCGCAACGAACTGTCCGACGGTCGTGTTCGGACACGGCCTCGGCAGCACCAAGAACACAATGCTCGCAATCGCCTCGCAGCTCGCGTCCGCCGGCTTCAACGCCGTCGCGATCGACTTTGTCGGGCACGACAGCCGCGCGGTCAAGAACAGTGATGATCCCTTGAGGGGATGTGGCGGAACCCCGACCACCGCGACCGCACCGCAGTGCTTCGCGCCGTTCCTTTCGCCGAACCTCGCCGCGACCCGCGACAACATTCGCCAGTCGGTCCTCGACCTGCAATCGCTCGTGGCAGGGCTGAAGGCCTGCGGCTCGGCGGGATGCGGCCTGCTCTCCGTCGACCCGACGAAGATCCTCTACATGGGCATCTCGCTCGGCGGCATCATGGGCAGCACCCACGCGGCCACGAATCCAGACATCAAGGCGGCGGTCCTCAACGTTCCGGGCGTCGGCTGGGTCGACATCATCGAGAACACCGAGAGCCTCGCGATCCGGTGCTCGGTCATCGACGGTCTGATCGACGCAGGCATCGTCACGGGTGACAAGTTCAACCCGGCGGGTCCAACCGGAATCTGCCTCGGCGACACGTGGAAGACGCAGCCGGGCTATCGCCAGTTCGCCGTGATCGGCCGCTGGGTCCTCGACCCGGCAGACGGGGTGAACTTCACCCCCGACCTAGCGACCCGCCGCATCCTCATCCAGGAAGTGGTCGGTGACACGGTCGTCCCGAACGTGACGACCGAGACCGAAGCAGCGCTCGTCGGGCTCACTGGACTCACGGCGGATCCCGCCGCCTCGGCGACACCGCCACCGTCGGCCGCGATTGGCGCCCCGACCGGTGGTGTGAACAAGTTCGTGCGGTACCCGACGCTTCCACCCGACGCTGGCGTCGGCTTCCCCGGCAACACGTTCTCTCACGCCTCGTTGTTACAGCCGACGCCAGGCGCCGGGCTCGCGGGTCAGCTCGGAACCATCCGGCTCCAGACCGATGCGATCACCTTCCTCGTCCTCAATCGATAGGCCCAGACTATGAAGACTCTACGGACCACTCTCTTCGCCGCCCTCGGTGTCGGGGCACTGGCGAGCGTCGCGTCGGCGAACGCATTCAACATCAACGAGCACGACGCCCGCGTCACCGGTCGCGGTGGCGCCACCGCAGCGAGCAACGACGATCCGTCGTCGATCGTCTTCAACCCGGGTGGCATCGCGCTGAGCGAAGGCACGCAGATCGCGATCGGGAGCTCGCTCTACATCGCGCAGGGCTCGTACGAGGACAGCACCGGCAAGACGAAGACGGATAGCAGCCCGTCGGTCGTCCCGAACCTCTACGTGACGTCGCGCGTGCACGACATGATCGCGGTCGGCATCGGCTTTCACCTGCCGTTCGGCCTCGCCGTATCGTGGCCCGACGGACACGCCCAGCAAGACGTCATCCAGGACCAGAACCTCCGGACGTACTTCATCTCGCCGGTCGTCGGTGTGAATCTCCACAAGCAGGTCCCGGGGCTCTCGTTCGGCGGCGGCGTCGACATCGTGCCGGCCACGATCGAGCTCGAGAACGTGATCGCGTTCGGCGACACCGAAGGCACCGCCCACCTGGGTGGAGACGCCATCGGCATCGGCTTTCGTGCCGGCGCGATGTATCACCCGCCGGCGGTCAAGGGCCTGAAGATCGGCGCGATGTATCGCAGCAAGGTCCAGATCGACTTCGAGGGTGACGGCGACTTCGATATCCCGGATCCGTTTCGCGGCCAGCTGCCGCCGGACGGCGCCATCAAGGCATCGATCACGTTGCCGCAATCGATCGCCGGTGGCGTCGCGTACTCACCGGTGAAGAACCTCGAGGTCGAGGTCAACGCGGTGTGGATCGACTGGAGTCAGACGTTCGAGAACGGTGACCTGACGATCGAGCTTCCGGCCGGTGCGGTCTCGGCTCAGCCTCAGGACTACGAGAACACGATCACCTATCGGTTCGGCGTGGACTACGCATTGCCGAAGCAGAAGATGGGGATCCGCGCGGGCTTCATCTATGACCCGACCCCGATCCCGACGACGACGCTGACGGCGCGCCTGCCGGACATCAACCGCAAGAACATCACGCTCGGCGCGAGTAAGCAGTTCGGCGACTACGGCGTGCACCTCGGAATGCTCTGGGTGACACCCGGCGAGCGCGACACCTCGAACGTCCCGAACCAGCCCCAGTTCAAGGGCACGTACGGCGTCCAGGCGTTCGTGGTCTCGCTCGGGCTCACGGCGCAGTTCGGTGGCGCAGCGAAGCCGGCACCGGCCGGCGACCCGACCATCGCGAAGAAGTAGCGATCGCGCACACGCGACCACGCGCGAAGCTCGACCGAGCCTTCGCGCGTGGCTGTTTTCGGAGCGGACCGATGCGAACGCGAGGTCGACGGCCGAGCGACCGCTCACGCCCAGCCGCGTTCTTGTAACTCACAGAGATCGGGACCGGCAGTGCTAGGCTCGTGGGGTGGACGGTCATCGTACCGCTGAACGGCGCAGCCTCGCGTATCACGCCGCGATCGCGGAACGGTTCCTGGAGGATCCGTCGATCCTCGAGGCCGCACGGGGGCGCGTTGACGACTGGCAGCGAACCGGAGCCGTCGCCGAACGATGGACGTTCGGATGGGCGGAGATCCTCTCGCGCTCGCCGGCGGAGATTGCTGCGATGCTCGTCGATCCAGGGGAGCAAATGACGGCGCTCCGGCAATCGAGCCCGTTTGTTGGCGTGCTCGATCCACGAACCCGGTGGCGGCTGTGGCGGAGTGTCCCGCATTGAACCGCGCCCAGCTCGAGCACATCATCCGCGCGTCCGCGATGATCTCCGGTGATGACGACATCGTCGTGATCGGAAGTCAGGCCGTGCTCGGGCAGTTCCCGGCACCGCCGGCCGAGCTGTGTGTCAGCGTCGAGGCCGATGTCTATCCGCGCAACCGACCCGAGATGGCGGATCTCATCGATGGCTCGATCGGCGAGCTGTCACCGTTTCACACGACGTTTGGCTACTACGCGCAGGGCGTGGCACCCGAGACCGCGACCTTGCCGGCGGATTGGGAAGTGCGGCTCGTACCCGTTCGAAACGCGAACACCCGGGGCGCCACCGGGTGGTGCCTCGAGATTCACGATCTGATCCTCTCGAAGTATGCCGCGGGTCGTGAGAAGGACTACGCCTTCATCGCTGCGGCGATCCGGAACGGACTCGTGAATCGCGACGAGCTCGAACGCAGGCTACCGACGATGCCGGTGGACGATGCGCACGGAGCTCGCATCGCGACGCGCCTTGCCGCGGACTTCGCGTGAGGCGCGCCTCGCGAGCAAGGGTCGCCAGAGCGCTCAGACGAGCTTCGGCTCGATGAGCTCGATCTTCTTCCACGCGCCCGAGCGGAAGCGGAGCGCGAACGCGGCGGCGAGCAGCGCGAGGTAGCACACGAGGCAGACCATCGCGCCCAGCGGGCCGCCGTCGAATCCGCGCACGACGATGAACGCGGATGGCGTGAATACGGCCCAGGCGAGGAGCAGCCGGATCATCGCGGTCCATGCGGTGTCGCCCGCGGCGCGCAGGGTCTCCGCGAAGGTCATCGCGATCGCGTCGAAGACCTGCCATGCGGCGCTGATCGCGAGCATCGAGGCGCCGATCGAGACCAGCTCGACGGCGGTGCCCTCGGTGTCGAACAGCTGGAGCAACGGCTCGGGGATCACGAGGTAGACGAGGCCGATCACGCCCATCCAGGTGGCGGTGCAGAGCAGCGTGGTCTTGACCTGCGGCCAGACTGCATCGCGATCGCCGCGACCGATGGCCTGGCCGGCGAGGATCGCGCCGGCGGAGGCGAGCCCGAAGGCAGGCATGAACGAGATCGAGTTGATCGCGATCACGACGTTGAGCGCCGCGACGGGAACGTCGCCGAGGCCCGCGAGGACGAAGTTCACGAACACCTGGAACGCGGCGAACTCGAGGAACCAGTTGAGTCCGTTCGGCAGGCCGAAGCGCACGACGCGGGCAAGCTCCTTGCGCGAGAGCTGGCTCGTCCCGACAGGGGAGCGCGGTGCGCCGCCCCAGCGCCGCCAGAACGCGACGGTAAGGAACGCGCAGCCGACCCAGCTGCCGATCGTCGTCGCGAGCGCCGCGCCGTCGACGCCCATCGCCGGCGCGCCGAAATGACCGTCGATCAGGACCCAGTTGAGGAACAGATCGACGGCCATCGTGATCACCCCCGCGATCATCGACATCCAGGTGTTGTTGAGCCCGCCGTACCAGTTGCCGAGCGCCTCGACGGCGACGACGGCCGCGACCGAGTACAGGCGGATCGCCATGTAGTCGGCCATCTGGGCGCGAACCTCGGGCGAGTAGTCGGTGAGCGAGAGCAGCGGATCGATCGCGGGGATCAGGCCGAGCGAGACGATGCCGGCGATCGCGGCGATCGCGATCCCGTACCACGCGAACCGCGGGGTCGTCTCGCGTTCGCCGCGACCGACGAGCTGCGCGACGAAGCTCTGGACGATGAACACCGTGCCCATCGGCAGGATCAAGAGGCAGAGGATGTTGAGGCCGCCGGTCGCCGATGCCGCGATCGCGCCCGCACCCAGGTGCTCGACCATCAGCGCGTCCGCGAACGTCATGACGGACTGGGTCGCGCGAGCGAGCACCATCGGCATCGCTAGCGCGAGGAGCGCGCGAAGCCGTACAGCCGACGACGACATGGTGCGCAAACATGGGGCCTCCTCGCCGATCGTGCAAGGATCCGAGCGTGGCTCACCCCAGGGGTACTGGCTCGCCTGGCGGCTCGCTGGCGAAGGCGCACAAGGAGATCCTCTGGCTCGACGGGCACGAGGTCACCGTGTCGAACCCGGAGAAGCTCTACTTCCCGAAGGCCGGCATCACGAAGCTCGAGCTCGTGCAGTACTACCTGGCGGTCGCCGACGGTGCGCTGCGCGGTGTCGCGCGCCGGCCGCAGATCATGAAGCGCTACGTCAACGGCGTCGAGGCCGAGCCGTTCTACCAGAAGCGGGTGGCCGACAAGCGGCCCGAGTGGATCGACACCGCGACGTTCACGTTTCCGTCGGGCCGCGACGCGGTGGAGATCGTGGTCAACAATCGAGCGCAGCTCGTGTACGTCGTCAACCTCGGCTGCGTCGACCTGAACCCGCATGCCGTACGCAGCGAGGACATGGATCGCCCCGACGAATTTCGCATCGATCTCGATCCGGTGCCCGGGGTGCAGTGGCCGCAGATCGTCGAGGTCGCGAGGGTCGCCAGGCAGGTGCTCGAGGAGGTCGGGCTCGTCGGCTGGCCGAAGACGAGCGGCTCGCGCGGGGCACACATCTGGGTGCGGATCGCGCCGGAGTGGCCGTTCTCCGAGGTCCGCCGCGCGGCGCTGGCATTCGCGCGCGAGGTCGAACGGCGCGCACCGGAGATCGCGACGGCGAAGTGGTGGAAGGAAGAGCGGCGCGGCGTCTTCCTCGACTACAACCAGAACGCGCGCGACCGCACGACCGCGAGCGCGTACTCGGTTCGACCCACGCCTGATGCGCGCGTCTCGATGCCGCTGTCGTGGGAGGACTTCTTCGTGGCGAACCCGCTCGACTTCACGCTGCGCACGGTTCCCGCGATGTTCGCCGCGCATGGTGACGCGCACGCCGGCATCGACGCCGCGGTCGGCCGGCTCGAGCCGCTCCTCGAGCTCGCCGCACGCGACGAAGCCGAGGGCAAGGCCGATGCGCCATGGCCGCCGCACTTTGCCAAGGCGGAGGGCGAGGCGCCTCGCGTGGCGCCGTCTCGCGCGAAGGGCGTCTCGAAGCCGAAGCGACCCAAGCTACCGGTGATCACGATCGCGCAGGCAAAGCAGAAGCCCGATGCGCTCGCGGGCCTCGAGCGGTGGAAGGCGCGCCACGCCGCGATCGTGCCGCTGCTCGCACCCGAGCACATCCTCGTCGATACCAACCGCGGCCGCGCGACCGCCTGGTACCGCATCCGCATCAACCTCCAGAACGTCCCCGAAGCCGATCGTCCGCCGAAGCAGCCGCCGGATCCCGACTACGACTGGAAGAGCGAGTACGCCGGCTGGCAGGCGAAGGCCGAGCGCGCGACCGCAGCGAAGGCCGAGAGCGTCACGCCCGCCGGCGAGGGTGCACCGAAGAGCCGAACGCACGAGCCCAGCGAACCCGAGACGTCGAGCGAATCCGCGAGTGCGGCGGAGCCATCGATCGACACGACGGTCGATGGCAGTGACGGAGGGGCACGCTAGCAACCGAGCGCACGGCGATCGACTCGTGCGACCTTCGTTCCGGCGGCGACCAGCAGCCCATCCACGTCGAGCCACACGTCGTGGACGCGACCCTTGTGGGGCTCCCACGATCCGGCGACCTTGCCATCGAGGTACTGCACCATCACGTCCTCGTAGGTATGGGTGACCAGCCACTCGCCGACGACCTGAATGCCGATGATCCCGATCTTCGATCCAGCCAGGTCGCGATCGAACTGCTTGTCCTTCTCGAAGCCGCTCCAGCGAGTGATCGTGCCGGTTCGCATGTTCGCAGTGAACAGCTGCTCGCCGATGGCGCACTGCACGTAGCCGCCGGCGTCGAGGATCCGTTCACGACCGCGATGTCGGCGGGGAAGTACGGTAACGGCCAGCTCTTGCGCAGGGCGAGCGTGGCGCGGTCGAAGATCTGCAGCGGCGTGTTCGGGCCCGACGCGCCGACATGGAGCAAATCGTCGTCGACCCAGAGGCACTCGGCTGTGCGCTCTCCGAGATCGAGCGTGTCGGCTGCTGCTTCATGCGCGGAGGATAGGAGGATTGCCGCCGCCAGCGAAATCCACACGATCCGAGATCCTGTTTGCAGGGCCCGACGCGGCCGTGCTAACCAAGCGGCGTGCACTGCTGTTTGCTCCGAGAGACGTAGCCCTCGACGATCTTCGTCGAACTGGTCAGCTATGTCTTTCGTTCGAGCCTCAGGAGAACTGCCATGAATACGTCTGTTGTCATCGTCGAGATCCGCGCCGCAGAGGGTGGTGCGGATGCCAAGTTGCTGGTCGAAGAGCAGCTCGCCATCTACGTGCGGCTCGGAGGCCGGAGGTTGCTTTAGCGTCGAGGTCCTCGAGCGCCGTCCCGGGCTCGTCGTCGCTCGCGTGACCGGCAAGGGTGCGCGCGAGCTGTTCCTCGGCGAAGCGGGTGGCCACCGGTTTCAGCGAGTCCCGCCGACCGAGAAGCGCGGTCGCGTGCAGTCGAGCACGGTCACCGTTGCGGTCCTCGACGAACCCGAGGAGGTCGAGCTCGTCATGCTCGACGAGGAGCTCCAGTGGTCGACGTGTCGTGCCTCCGGCAAGGGCGGTCAGCACCTGCAGAAGACCGACAGCGCCGTCCAGCTCAAGCACGTGCCGACGGGAATCCAGGTGCGCAGCGAGGGGGAGCGCTCGCAGCGGCAGAATCGCATCGTCGCGCTCGCGACCCTGCGCGAGCGGCTCGTCGAAGCGAACCGGACGGCCATCGCCACAGCGCGCGCCACCGAGCGTCGCGGACAGGTCGGCAGCGGCATGCGTGGTGACAAGCGGCGCACGATCCGCGTGCAGGACGACACCGTCACCGACCACGTCACGGGCAGGACGTGGCGCTATCGCGACTACATCCGCGGTGCCTGGTAAGCCTGGGCCTAACCGAAGATCTTCACGAGCTCGAACGGCGGCGTGACCTCGAGCTGGTCGTAACGACAGTCGCTCGGTGGCTTGTCGGGACGCCAGCGCTTGAAGTGGGTCCCGTGTCGAAACCGCGTGCCCTGCAGGTGATCGTACGAGACCTCGCAGGCGAGCTCGATCCGGATCGGGACCCACGACAGATCCTTGCCGCGCGTCCACCGGCTCGTCGCACCGGGTCGGCGCTGCTCGGTGGCTTCGTCCTGGAACGCCGCCCACTCGCGCCACGGGTGTGAGGCGCGGGCGTCCTCGGTCAGCGGCCTCAGGAGATCGGCCAGCTTCTCGCGCTCGGTCATCTTGAACCCCGAGCACACCCCGACGTGGTGGAGCATGCCCTCCGCGTCGTACAGCCCGAGCAGCATCGAACCGAGGAGCCTGTCCTTGCCGCCCTTGTACCAGCGGAAGCCGCCGACGACGCAGTCTGCGGTGCGCTGGTGCTTGATCTTGAGCATGAGCCGCTTGCCCGGCGTGTACGCGAGCGACTCGGGCTTCGCCATGACGCCGTCGAGGCCGGCGCCCTCGAAGCGCGCGAACCAATCGGCGGCGATCCCACGATCACGGGTGACCGGTGTCAGGTGGATCGGTGGTCTCGCCTCCGCGAGCACGCGCCCGAGCCGCTCGCTGCGCTCGGACTGCGGGAGTGCACGGAGGTCCTCGTCGCCGAGCGCGAGCAGATCCCACGCGACATACGATGCCGGGTGCTGCTCCGACAGCAGCTTCACCCGAGATGCGGCGGGATGGATCCGCAGCAGCAGCGCGTCGAAGTCGAGCCGGCCGCTGTTCACGATCACGACCTCACCGTCGAGGACGCAGCGGTCCGGTAGGTTGGCGCGCAGCGAGACCTCGAGCTCCGGGAAGTAACGACCGAGCGGCTTCTTGTCGCGGCTCTGGATCAGCAGCTCGTCGCCGCTCTTGAAGATGAGTGCCCGGAAGCCATCCCACTTCGGCTCGTAGAGCCAGCCGCTGTCTCCGGGCGGAAGCTCGTTGGAGAGCTTCGAGAGCATCGGCTCGAGTGGAGGCTGAAACGGTAGCTGCAGCTTCACGGGCCCACGGTACACTGGCGGTCATGCGCGCGGTGTCGATCGCGATCGGAGCTGTCGTGATGGCGATCGCGCCCTCCGCTCGCGCCGACCGCGACATGTGCCCCGCCGGCGCGAAGTTCCGCGGTGCGGCCGTGGATCTCGACGTCAAGAACGCCGACATCCACGAGGTGTACCGCCTGCTCGCCGACGTCGGTCGCGTCAACATCGTGGTGCCCGACGACGTGAAGGGAAAGGTCACGTTACGGCTCAAGCGCGTGCCGTGGGATCAGATCGCCTGCACCGTGGCCGCGGTTCATCGACTCGCGATCACGGTGCAAGGCAACGTGCTGCTCGTGGCGCCAGCGAGCCGATAGGCGACGCCAGCGAGCCGACAGGCGAGCAAGCACCCTTGGGGTGTCAAGTACCCTCGGGTGAGCCTCAGCGTGGCGCCGGCTGAAGGATCCCGAGCGGGGAGCCCTGCGGGTCGGCGAAGATCGAGAACCGCCCGACGTTCGGGATCTCGGTCGGCGGCACGACGATGTTCGCGCCCAGCTTCTTCGCTTTCTCGGAGCTCGCATCGGCACTCGCGACCTGGACGTACGGCAGCCACGCGTGTGGCTGGCCAGGCATCATCTGCTTCATGACGCCGGCGCGTGGGACACCTCCGCTCTTGAGCAGGTGATAGGTGCCCATCCCGGGCATCTCCATCTTCTCCTCCTCGAAGCCCCCGATCGCCTTGTAGAACGCCACCGAGGCGACGGGATCCGCCGAGAACAGCTCGTTCCAGCAGAACGTGTTCGTCGTCGGCTCCGGCTGATCCTCGACCTTCGCGGGCTGCCACAACGCGAACGCGGCGCCGTGCGGATCGAGGACGATCGCCATCGTCCCGAAGTCGCCGACCTTGAACGCTTGCTTCGCGATCTTGCCGCCGAGCGACCTCACCTTGTCGGCGGCGGCCTTCGCATCGGTGACCTGGAGATGCGAGACCCAGTGCGCGTTCGGGGGCGCACCCTCGGGCGTCGGCAGGTATCCGCCGATCGTCTTGTCGGCGGCGGCGATCATCGTGTACGCGCCCTGCGGCATCGGCACGTCCTTCGTCGTCCATCCGAACAGCTCACCGAAGAAGCCTTGCGCCTTCTTCACATCCTTCGACACGTACTCGAACCAAACGAATTTCCCGGTACCGATTGCAGTCATGTTCGATCTCCTTGCTGGTTGCGGCCTACAGTCGAACAAGACCGTGGCGGATCGACAACGGGAGCGAAAAACCTCGCGCTGGCCTCACGACCTTCGTAACCGCGCGAGCTTTCAGCGCTACGACCGGAGCGGGAGCGGCTGTCCCTCATCGACGAACTGCAGCGAAACCGAGTTCAGGCAGTAGCGCAAGCGAGTCGGCGGCGGCCCATCGTCGAACACGTGACCGAGGTGCCCGTCGCAGCGCTTGCAGCGGATCTCGACCCGCACCATCCCGTGGCTCGCGTCTCGGATCTCGGTGATGTGATCGCGATCGAACGGCTGGAAGAAGCTCGGCCAGCCGGTACCGGACTCGAACTTCGCCGTCGACGCGAACAGCGGCAGCCCGCACAGCCGGCACGTATAGACGCCCGGCTGCTTGTTATCGAGGAACAGCCCGCAGCCCGGGCGCTCGGTGCCGTGCTGGAGGATGACGGTTCGCTCCTCCGGCGTGAAGCCAGCGGCGAGGGCGTCGATGCGATCGGCGGGGAGTGGGGTGAGGTCGAACCCGGAGCTCGAGGTCGTCATGCGAGAGGTATATGTTGGAATCGACCGACTTCGGGGCCACCACGAAAAAATCGTGTTGGCAGTCAGCCAACACGATTCTCACGAGCGCGACTCTCGGGCGCTTTCCCGATTCCAGATCAGCAGATCAGCAGTCGATGCAGTCGTAGCTGTCGTCGTCGTAGTAGACCGAGAACTCGGGATCGGGGGCGTAGTAGCCATCGTTCCAGCTCCACTCACGACCGCTCCACGACCAGTTGCCGGCGACCCAGATGTAGCCGTACTGCGCGGGGATGTTCTCGACGATGATCTGCGGGCGGATGCGGACATCGTAGTAGCGGTTCCGGATCACCGGGCGAACGTAGTTATACGTGCGGCCATTGTGGAACGTGAACCGACCATTCGTGTGGCGGAGTTGGTTGTGTCGGGTGACCGCGCGGCGGTTCGCGCGAATCGGACCGTTGTAGCGATTGTGGCGCCGGTTGGTACGGATGGTGTCACGGCGATCGTTGCGATGGTCGCGCACCGTGTCGCGGCGATCTTGACGATTGTCCCGCCGATTGTCCCGCCGATCGTCCCGCCGGTCACGGCGATCATCGCGGCGATCGTTACGTCGATCGCGATCGGCGATCGCGAGACCGCTTGAGAAGGTGAGCGCAAGAAGGGACATGATGAGGAGTCGTCGCATGATGGGTACGTTACCGCCTTTACGTGTACGAGGTCATGTACCTGGGGTAGGCATGACTGCGACTTTCCGCACTCACACCGGCACCAAGGAGCGTTGCTCAGTAGGTGTCGCCGCAGTCGTGCTCCGACGAGACGGGCGCTTGAATATTCTGGTAGTCGCTGCCGTTGTCGAAATTCGAGTACTGGTAGCTCTGGTCGGGCTGGTAGTGGCCGTCGACCCAGGTCCACTGGTAGCCGTTCCACTGCCACTGACCGGCCACCCAGATGTAGCCGGGCACGGTCTCGTAGTTCTCGACGAGGATCTGCGGCCGCACCCGGTAGTTGGTGTAGTGGTGCCGGATGACCGGGCGCGTGTACGTACGCGTGTAGCCGCCGTTGAACACGAAGCGGCCATTGTTGACGCGGACCGGGCGGCGATCGACGTAGCGGTAGTCGCGGCGAACCTCGCGCCGCGGCTGTACGTGGCGCTGGTTGTGGTTGCGGTGGTCGCGGATGACCGGACGTTGGTTGCGGCCGTGATCCCGGCGATCGGCCATCGCCGAGCCAGCGGTCGCGGTGAGGACGAGGAGAGTGAGGGTGATGATTCGGCGCATGGTCGGAGGTAAAGCAGCCGCCATGCCACCAGCTGTTGCGTAGCAATCTCTATCGGTTAGGTGAGCTCGTCGCGAATCCTGCAGCAGCTCCCTGCGGAACCTGCAGGACGGCCTGCAGCTCTCGCAGCTGCTAATCCACGCCGTACTTCTTGAGCTTGTCGTAGAGCGTGCGCTCGCCGATCCCGAGCAACTCCGCGGCACGCCGCCGGTTACCTCCAACGACCTCGAGGGCGTGGAGGATCGCCTCGCGCTCGAGCTCCACGAGTGGCCGAACTTCGTCGGACTTCGCCATGGGCTTGGTCTCGCTGCCTTCTTCGATCCAGATGTGCGACGCGTCGATCGCGTCTCCATCGGCGAGGATCGCGGCGCGCTCGAGCGTGTTCGCGAGCTCGCGGACGTTGCCGCGCCACGCCGCACTGATGAGGCGCTTCTCGGCGGCGGCGGTCAGCTTCGGCATCGGCCGCTTGAGATCGCGCGCGATCTTCTCGAGCAGGTACTTCGCGAGCGGCAACAGATCCTGCGGGCGATCGCGGAGCGGCGGCAGCTTGATCGGGAACACGGCGAGCCTGTGATACAGGTCCTCGCGGAACCGGCCGTCGTCGATCATCGCGCGCAGGTCACGGTTCGTCGCGGCGATCCAGCGCACGTCGACCTCGAGCGTACGGCTGCCGCCGACGCGCTCGAACCGGCGCTCCTGCAGCACCCGCAACAGCTTCGCCTGGAGCTCGGGTTTCAGCTCGCCGACCTCGTCGAGGAAGAACGTGCCGCCATCGGCGAGCTCGAGGCGACCGCGCTTGCGCTCGACGGCGCCCGTGAACGCGCCCTTCTCGTGACCGAACAGCTCGCTCTCGAGCAACTGCTCGCTGAGCGCGGCGCAGTTGATCGCCATGAACGGCTTGGTCGCACGCGGGCTCTGCATGTGGATCGCACGTGCGGCGACCTCCTTGCCGGTGCCGCTCTCGCCGAGCAGGATCACCGTGGCAGCCGTGCGGGCGACCTTCTCGATCGCCTCGACGACCGGCCCCATCGCCGGATCGCCATACGTCAACGGCGGCCCCGAAGGTTCGACGAACCGCTCGGTTCCGTCGACGCGGTCCTTGAGGCCGCGCCGCTCGACCGCACGCGCGACGAGCAGGCGCAGCTCGTCGGGGCCGGAGATCGGCTTCTGGAGATACTCGAATGCGCCGAGCTTCATCGCCTCGACCGCGTTGTCGACGGTGCCGTGGGCGGTCATCACGATGACCTCGACCTCGGGTTGCTCGGCGCGCACCTTGCGGAGCAGACCCATGCCGTCGAGGAACGGCATCTTGAGATCGGTGAGCACGAGGTCGAAGCCGCGCTCGTCGAGGATCTTGGCGGCTTCCCGGCCGTCCTTCGCCGCGACGACCGTGTGGTCGTCGAGCTCGAGGGTGTCGGTGATGAACTCGCGCAGGCCGGCTTCGTCGTCGGCAACCAGGATGCGTGCCATGTCAGCTCTCCGGAATCTCGGCGCGGAACAACGCGCCCCCACCAGGGTTTTCCAGCACCACGATCGTACCGCCGTGCTGCTCGATCACGCGGCGCGCGACCGCGAGGCCGAGCCCGGTACCTTGCGTCTTGCCCGTGAAGAACGCCTCGAAGATCTTCTCGCGATCGTCCTCCGGGACGCCGGTCCCGTGGTCGGCGACCTCGATCACGAGTCGCTTGTTCTCGACGCGCACCGATGCGGTCACGGGTTGACCGGCGGCGATCGCGTTGTCGACGAGATTCACCACGACCTCGCGGATCCGTGCCGCATCGAGCGACCAGGTTCGCGGCGCGTGTGTCGTGTCGACCTCGACGTCACCAGGCATGCTCGTGGCCGCCTCGTGTACGAGGGCTCCGGGATCGACTCGCTCCCTGCGGATCGCACCGGTTCGCACGAACCGCAACAGGTCGTTCGTGAGCTGCTCGAGACGAACAGCCTCGTCGACGACGCGCTCGGCCTTGGTCTTCGATTTCTCGCCCGCCGGCAGCATCGACGCGAGTAGCTGCGCGTTGCCCTTGAGCGAGGCGAGTGGATTCTTGATCTCGTGCGCGAGCACGGCGGACATCTCGCCGAGCGTCGCGAGCCGGCGTTCGCGCTCGCGTTCGCGCTCCTCGGCGTTGCGCCGCGCCTCGCGCAGCACGAGCACGATCGCCACGCCGAGCAAGCTGGCGGCCGCGATCGCGCCGATGCCGAGCGAGCGCGTCGCGGCATCACGCAGCTTGGTTGCCTGGATCGGTTCGAGCTCGATGATCACGCGCCAGTTGCGCCCACCATCTTTCAGCCGGCGAAACCGCCTGACCTGGAGGCGCAACCGGCCACCGATCTCGCGGAAGCGCTCGTTCGAGCTGTCGGCGGTGTCGGAGCCGACCGCAGTCCCCGCTTCACTGACGACGCGCCTGTGCTCGTCGACCATCGCGAGGTAGCGCATGCCCTCGTCGGCGTGGTTGCGCAGCATCCCCTCGAGGTCCTCGGAGGTCGGCGGTCCCTCGAGGTCGGCGAGGTCCGCGCGCACCGCCTGCTCGAGCGCCGAAGCCTGGCCGCGCCGCACGGCATCCGAAGCATCGAGCACCGACGAGCGCGTGGTCCACACCGTCGCGATCAGCGCGATCCCGATCAACAAGAACGCCGCCACGACCGACCACCCAGCGAGTGGGGTGACACGGCGTGGCGGTGGCATCGCGGGCAGCATAGCTCAGGGCCGTTTGCGCATCCCGTGATGGCGACCGTGCTTCGCCTTGAACTCGTCAAGGCTGAGCACACCATCGGCGTTGGCGTCGAGCTGCTTGAACTGCTCGGCGGTTTGCGCCTGCTTCATCGCGGCACGCTCGTCCTTGTCGAGCGCACCGTCCTTGTCCGTGTCGAACCTGGCGACCATGGCGGCCTTGCGCTCGCCACGTCTCGCCTGGAACGACTCCTTCAGCTTCGCGCGCTCGGCATCGTCGAGCACACCATCGCCGTTGGCATCGAACTTCTCCTTCATTGCCTTGTGATCGTGCTGGCCGCCATTTCTGGCGACGGCAAACCCAGCTGCGCCGCCGATCAACACGACCGACGCCGCGAGTACGAGCCTTGCCTTCTTCCACATTGGATTCCCTCCGCGCACGCTTCACGCAACGGGCGTGCCGCGCCAACTGCGCGAGATGAGGTGTCGACTCGCTCCGATGAGCTGCAGATCACGCAGCCGCGCTGCTGAACTGGCGGCGATCTAGCGATACGAGACGCAGCCGGCGTCGGTGAACACGCCGACGACCTAAATGGTCCGTGCGAAGCTCACCGACAGCTTGCCGCTGCACGGTGCCGCCGATGGATCCGGGAAGCTTCCTGATCGATCCGAGCGTGTGCGAGACCGAGCGACCGCCACGCCTGACGATCAAGACGACACCGGAGTTTCGCGACGTGATCACGGCCGCGCTGCACAACAATGCGACACCCGGACCGCTCGACCCGAAGCTCGTCGCCGACCTCGCGAAGAGCGCGGCGACGGATCCGTGCGCTGCGGCCTGGGCCCGGCTCCTCGCAGCTCGGTGATCGACGATCGCGGCCGGTCGCGCACGCCAAGTCCGCGCTCGAAGCCGCGCCGAGCAAGCTCGTGCTCGAGCCGACCAGCAGGATCGAGGGCCGCGTGGATCTGCGGGGCGCGTCGACCACGAGGGGTGCTCTAGTCGTGTAGCTGCTCGGCCTTGATGCCGGGCTTCTCGGGAATGATCAGGCGCGTGAGTCCGACGAACAGGATCGCGAACGCCAGGACACTGAGCCCATCACTCCAGGTGTCGAGATTCGAGGCGGTGCCGGAATCGGCCGCAGCAGCCGGTGCCGAGATCACCAGGATCATGAGTCCGACGGCCTTGCGCAGCATGCTTCCTCCCATCAGCAAGCGGCGGGCCGATCGGATCGAGGCGAGATCTTGGCGATTCGTGGAGGTTCTGGTGTCGACGACCGTGCCCGGCTATCCGGGTTGCCGGGACGGGCGTCCTCAGCGCAGGTCGACGCCGTCGACCACGCGATCGTGCTCGGCGGCCTCACCGACCCGGATCAGCGCCGAGGCGAGAATGTCGGGGGTGGTCGAGCGGTACTTCGCGCGTAGCGATCGACCGCCGAGCACGCCGGCCACGGCGAGCAGGCCATCGCCGATCACGGCGGCGCTACGCTCGCCGAGCCGCCCGTCGTCGCGCTCACCGGTGATGATCGACGGCCGCGCGATCACCCATGGCAGCCCCGATGCCTTCACGACGTCCTCCGCCTTGCCGCGCGCCCGCAGGTACGCCGAGCGCGCCGTCGCATCGGCGCCCACGCTGGAGAGGTAGATGATCCGCGGCTTGATCTCGGATGCGCGAGCCGCGTCGATCGCGAGCTGCGTGAGCCCGAGGTCGACCTTCTCGTAGATATCGCCGTCGACGTGATCGGCCTTCGCCTTCGAGCGCGTGGTGCCGATGAGGATGTAGATCTGCGCCGGCTGCCTCGCGCGCAGCACCGCTGCGAGCTGGGCGACATCCCAGCCGGTCGCGTCGACCTCCGCACCCTGCTCGCCGAAGCGCTTGCGCCAGTCCTCGAGCGAGGGCGAGTCGGGTCGCACGTGCGCGATCGTCTTCGTGTTCCGCACGCACAGCTGGCGCACGACCTCGCGGCCCACAAACCCCGTCGCGCCGAAGACGAAGGCCCCGCCCGAGGCCGGAGCCCGAGGGGAGGTGGTCATGACAGCTTTGCCAGCGCGGCCTGCATACGCACGCGCAACGGCTCGACGATCGACTCGTCCTTGATGTTGATCACCGGCTCGGTGTCGTACTGCTCGTAGAACACGCTGTCCTTGACGTCCGCGGGTACTCCGAGCGCTTCGCGGATGCGCTTGAAGTCCGGGACGAAGGCGCGATCGATCAGCGGCACGATCGTTCCCGTGATCGTCCCGGTGAGACCACAGATGAAGATCACGACGTTCTTCGGGTTGAACCCACCCGGCGACAAGCCCAGCCGCTTCTCGAGATCATCGAGCCGAGCTCCCTCGAAGAACGCCTCGACGCGCCCGGTGTCGCCCTTCCAGTCCGCCGCCTCCTTCGGGCGGCTCACGGCGCCCCAGTACCTGAGGCGGTTGACCTCGACCATGCGCATCAGCTCGTCGCGATACCCGAGATCCGCCGGGTAGGACGCGCCGTGCAGGAGCACCCACTTCGAGAGATCGGCGGCCGGATTTCGCCGCAGCTCGCTGCGCACCATGCTGACGAACGGTGCGGAGCCGGTGCCGGCCGCGACCATCACGCGGATCCGCGGATCGTCGAGCCCGATGGTGTCCTTCACGGTGAACACGCCGGCGGCGACGGGGCGCATGTACATGCGGTCGCCGTTCTCGAGCTTCCACAGGAGGTGGGTGAGCGGGTTTTCGGACTCCGGCTTCGAGACCCAGCGGATGTAGAACTCGATCGGTCCATCGTCCTCGGGGGCCGAGGCGATCGACATCGAGCGCCGGACCGAGCCGAGCTCGGGCTTCTCCTGGTTGTTCGCGCCGAGCACGCAGTACTGCCCCGGCACGAACCAGGGCCTCGCCTCGGGCATCTTGTCGGGTAGGACCCGAAACAGGCTGAGGGCGTCGGTGATGTCGATGCGCTCGGTCAGCGTCGCGTTGTACTCGAGTGGCTTGGCCATCGGGTCGGACGCTAGCACGCCCCAGCGGAGGTCGTCACGGCTGCTTCGCGACGCGTTCCCCGACGACAACGAGCGTCGCGTAGCCCGCGGGTTTCCACTCTTGCTCGAGGACGGTTTTCGTCCGGCGCATGTACGCGCCGGTGGCGGGATCGAGCGTGACGACCGAGCCGTCGCGTGGATCGATCGCGATCGCGACCTCGTAGTGAGCGAGCGCGGTCTTGCGGTCGAACGGCAGGATCAGCCCGAGCAACACCGGGCGTCGGTTCGCGAGCTCGCGTGCGAGATCGTCGTGCGAGCCGCGCACCGCGTACGCCTCGAATCCGTGGGTCCGCGCGAAGTCGCGGAGCGCGCCGAGCTTCACGCCTCTCTCCGTCGGAGGGATCTGGTGCTGGAGCTCGTCGAGCGTCCAGTGCCGCCCCCACGCACCCGCGACCATCGCGAGTGCAGCGAGCCCGCAGTCCTTCCGTTGCTGCTGGCGCACGATGGGAGTCGGCGCCGCGCGGTGCCAGCTGTCATCGAGCATCGCGGGGCTCACCGACTTCGCGCCGCCCGAATAGACGTGGCACGCAGCGGTGAGTCCGACGAGCACGACGAACAGGAGGGGGAACGCGACGCGCGGTTGGACGGTCCTCATGGCTACCTAGAGCAGGATGATCAGCACGAGGAGAAAGATGATCACCGCGCCGGCAGAGACCGCGATGTAGAGCCGCTCGCCGCCCTGGAAGTCGGCGACCTGCTTGTCCTGCGCTTCGCGCTCGGCGTAGTCGGTCGCACCGACCTGCGCGGCTGGTGCGGCCACCGGGGAGGTGACGAGTTGCGCTGCGACCGGTGCGGGCTCGGAGCGCGCGACGTGTGGTGCAGCGAGGGACAGAGCGGCGATCAAGGCCAATGAAGTGGGACGAATCGACATGCTCGGGACATGAGCAAGCAACGATCCACAGCTGGATCCCGAGCCGTTTCCAGCAGTCTGCTATTCGCGTGCACGAGCGGGATCGCCCGAAGGGGCCACGTGTGCCCGCAGCACGAGGGCCTTGAACTCGTGTGGGACGAGCCCCATGAGCCGATCCTCGATCTTGTCCCACCGCAGCTCGCCGACCTGTGCGAGCTCGAGCTTGCCGGCGATCGCGCCGGCGAGTAGCTCCGGCGTGTAGCCGATCTTGGCGAGCTCGATCCCGGCGTCGGCGGCGAGCGCGCGCAGTGCACGGAAATGGCTGCGCGTCGTCGCGAGGCCTTGCTGCTCGCGATCGAACTCGAGCAGATCGATCACGAACTCGATCTTGGCCTCGAGCCCGGCGCCGCGTGCGGCCTGCTGGAGCTGACCGAAGTGGGTCGACAGCTCCGGATGATCGAGGTGCGTCGACAGCTTCGGCCAGGCCGCGGTGTCGCCGAACTCGGTGACGATCGCGGTCCCGCCCGGTGCGATCCAGCGCGCGATGCGCGAGATCAGCTCGAACGCCCCGGTCTGCAGGTAGAACGGGTCCGGCGCGTCGTCGAGCGTCACCCCGAGGTCGGCGGCGATCGCCGCGCCACCTCCGAGCGCTCGCAGCTTCTCGCGATCGACCGTGCCGCTGTCGACCGCGAGCCCGACGTCGGCGCGTGCGAGCTGGCGTGCCGGCAGGTCACCCACCATCTCGTTCGACAGGATCAGATCGAACGCAGCATCGGGGAGCGTCACGGCGAGCACGTCGCCGGAGATCCATGTGGCCGCGTCTCCCACTCGCTGCCGCTGGGCGTGTTCGAGCACAGGTGCGAGCTCGACGATCGTGTACTCGACGTCGCGGCCTTGCTCGCGCAGCCTCGCGATCGCGTCGCGCGCGACGTAGCCGAGCCCACCGCCGATCTCGAGCACGCGGACGCGGTCCGGTGGGATCGCGTTCCTCGCGACGAGCACATCGATCAGCGCCTGACCGTACGTGCGGCCCGCGAGCACGGGGTGCGGCACGCGCAACAGGTGCGAGAGCGTGGTCTCGTGGTGATCGAACTGTGCCTCGGCGTCGCTGACATCGTGCTGGTAGTACTCGACGAGCGAGACCTGGCCGGGCACCGGTGTGCCGGGCTTCCAGCTCGGATACGGCATCGTCGACGTCAGGTAGGGCGGCGCCATCGCGGGGCGCTTCGCGTACACCGACCACGGCATGATCGAGAGCTTGAGCGCCTGGACGTCGCTGTGCACGAGCCGCCGCACGAGGGCGAGCAACTTGTCGTTGTCGAAGTGGTGACGCATCTCGATCAGCCGCTTCGTGCCGTCGAACGCGTCCCAGATCTTCGTCTCCTCCGGATCGAGGAAGATCTGCTGTACCGGGCGGTCGCCCCATGCCGTCCAGATCGTCATCCGGTCATCGCGGCGCTGCCAGACGTTCCACTTGCCCTTGATCGGCACGGACGCCCAGATGCCATCGAGCTCGTCCTCCTTCGGATCGACCAGCACCTGGTGCGCGAACAGCACGTCGACGAACTGTGCCGGATCCGCGTCTCCGAGCTTGCCGCGGTAGTGCTCGATCGTTTCCTCGGTGCCGACGCCGTCGCCGAACGCCTCGATCATCGCGGCGATGTCTGGGCTCATCTCCATCAGGTACCCGTACAGATCGTGGAACAGGTAGACCGCGTTCATGTGACCGAACCACGACAGGTGTCGCGACCGCCGCAGGCGAGGGGGCACGAGCGGAGCGGACGTCATGCCCGTTCGTAACATGTATGACCTCTCGCGCTCGCTCGGCCGGACGGCCTCTCTCGCCTCCGGTCAATGTGAGTACGCTCGCGCTCGCTCGGCCGGACGGCCTCTCTCGCCTCCGGTTCATTACTGAGTATGCTCGCGCTCTCCATGCCCTACTTCTTCGAGACCGAGGAGCACGCCGCGATCCGCGCGAGCGCCCGCCGATTCGCGCAGACGCACATCGCGCCGTACGGTGCCGAGTGGGAAGAGCACGAGGAGTTTCCGATCGAGCTGTACCGCACGGCGTGCGCGGCTGGAATCACCGGCATCGGATACCCCGAGGCGATCGGTGGTCAGGGCGGCGACCTCGGTCACGTGCTCGTGGCGAGCGACGAGCTCGTCCTCGCGGGGCGCTCGGTGGGCACGCTCGTCGGGCTCGGTAGCCATGGCATCGCGCTACCGCCGATCGTGCGATTCGGGACGCCGGAGCAGCAGCGCCGGTTCGTCACGCCGTGCCTCGCCGAGGGCAAGATCGCCGCGCTCGCGGTCACCGAGCCCGGCGGCGGCAGCGACGTCGCCTCGCTGACCACGCGCGCCGACCGCGAGGGCGATCACTACGTCGTCTCCGGGGCCAAGACGTTCATCACCTCGGGGACGCGCGCCGACTATGTCACCACCGCGGTGCGGACCGGCGGCCCGGGGCATGGCGGAGTCTCGCTGCTCGTGATCGAACGTGGCACGCCGGGGTTTACCGTCAGCAAGAAGCTCAAGAAGACCGGCTGGTGGGCGAGCGACACCGCCGAGCTCAGCTTCGATGGTTGTCGCGTTCCCGTCGCGAACCGCATCGGGCCCGAGCACGGTGCGTTCCCGATGATCATGATGAACTTCGCGGCCGAGCGGCTGATGCTCGCCGGCCAGTGCGTCGCGATCTCCGAGCTCGCATACCGCGAGTCGATCGCGTACGCGCGCGAGCGCAACGCGTTCGGCAAGCCGCTGACCGGCTTCCAGGTCACCCGCCACAAGCTGGCCGACATGGCGAGCCGGATCGCCGCCGCTCGCGCGCTGACCGGCGAGGCGATCACGCGGGTCATCCGCGGCGAGCAGGCGACCGGGCTGGCCTCGATGGCGAAGAACGTCGCCACCGACGCGTGCAGCTTCGTGTGCGACCAGGCGGTGCAGATCCACGGCGGCTACGGCTACATGCGCGAGACGCTCGTCGAGCGGCTGTACCGCGACGCGCGCCTGTATCCGATCGGCGGCGGGACGCGCGAGATCATGAACGAGGTGATCGCGAAGATCGAAGGTTACTAAAGCCCTGGCGCGCGGCGGTGGTTCCGCTACCGTCGAAGCGTGCCGGCTTCGCATCGCAACATCCCCTTTCCGTTCTTCCTCGGCCTGGTGTTTGGCGTCTACGGCACGGTCGCCCAGGTGGCCGCCTGGACGGCCAACGGAGAGTTCGCGAGCTTCATCCGCTGGCGGCTGTTCGACCACGGCTGCAGCATCGTGGAGCTCGTCCTCGTCACCTACGCGCTGTTCGGGCTGACGAACCGGCTCAATGGGATGGAGCGCCGCGCGACGCAGGTCGCCGCCTGGGCGTCCGCGATCACCCTGTTCTGGATCGTGGTCGCTCCCATGGTCTCGGTCTGGCTCGGCGACGGTGACCACGCGGACGTGGTCCAGCGCTGGGGGTACCGGGCCTCCGGGGGGGGCGGTCCTCGCGACCACGATCGCGATCTCGATCGCGTCGAAGGCGTGGGTGCGCTCGCCGATCCCGGCGATCTTCGCCGTGATCGCGTGCCTGCTCAGCGGCTGGCTGCCGATCCTCGACGAGAAGCTCGGCCGCTTCATGGGTGACCACGAGACCTTCGCGAAGGCGTTCTGGCCGGGACGCGAGATCGTCTGGGTGCTCTGCATGCTCGCGATGGTGGCGAAGCTCTCGCACGACGCGGCCGCGCCGGCGCCCGATCAGCGGGCGACCGCCACCGGGTTTCGGCGCGCGTCGTCGGCGCTGACGTTCCGGATCGTCGCGGCAATCGTCGTCATGGGTGTGGTGCCGATGTGGAAAGTCTCGGTGCCGACGGCCGTGGCGGTCGGCGCCCCGGCGATCGTGATCCTCTCGATGATCGCGTGCGCCTGGGGGATCCTCGACGTCGAGCGCGGCCGGCTCGAGGGCATGCCGCGGTTTCGACTCGGCCTGGGCGCGGCGCTCGTCGTGTGGTGGGCCGGCGTGCAGCTCCAGCAGCTCGTGTCGCGCTACGCGGCCGCGAGCACGGAGCGACCCGCGTCGTATTTTTCCGACGAGGCCTGGTTCACGTCATGGTCGATGATCGGACCGCTGGTGGGCGTCTTCGGGTTGCTGCTGGTGGGCTCCGCGATCACGTCGTTCGCGACCAAACGAGGCGACGAGGCGCTACGGCAGGCCGCCACGACGCGCACGATCCTGTTCGTCGTCCTGGCGCTCACGGGCGTCGGATTCGCTGTCTATCTCGGTGACCTGACGAGTGATCGCGAGAAGCGGTTCGCCACCACGGTGGTCACCGCCGGTGCGTCGCTCGGCTCGCTGGTCGCGCTCGCCGGGCTGTTCAGTCGAGCGGCGAGATCGGTCGAGCAGACGCCCGGGCTGCCCACGGCGCGCGTGCAGAGCTAACGTTCACGGCGAGGACTTGAAGCGCACGTGCAGGTGATCGTGGTGGCTCGGCCAGTGCCGCACCAGCCCGACGAGCGCGTCCTTGCCGCGCGGATACTGGAGGATCGCCGCGAGCTGGTCGCCCGCCGCGGCGTTCTGCTTCGCCCAGCGATACAGCCGTGCCTGCACGTCGTGATCGAGGAAGATCACCTGCACGCCGGTCGGCAGGTCCGTGGTGCCCGCGAAGGCCGTGATCAGCGCCCACGTCGCCTCGAGATCGAGGTCGGCATTCGCTTCGACGAACTGATCCGGATATCCGCGCGGGACCCGGGTGAAGAAGAAGCCGATGTCGACGTCGAGCCCGGACTGATGCGACTGATGGCGATCGAGCTGACCGCCGTGCTGCGCCGACAGATCGCCGATCGCGATCGTGTGGACATCGCTGTACACCGCGCGCACGTCGGCGATCACGCGCTGCAGATGCCCGACGACGTGGCTCGCGCCGAACGCCCGCTGGGGCCGCAGGAGTCGATAGCCCTCGCCGGCCGGCATCGCCTCGGCGCCGCGTAGTCGGCCGTTCCACGGCTCACCGATGCTGGTGGAGGTACCGCGGTTGACGACAGGCCGGGTCTCGAGCACCGCGAGGCGCGAGGCCCGGACCAGCGTCGCTCCATCGATCACCTCGAGTGCGCGGCGCGCCCGGTCGTCGTCGGGCTCGAGCGGATGCTCGCGAAGCCGCTCGCGCGTCCGGGCTCGCCCGCGGACCGTGCACGACGGGATCGTCACCACCGTTCCCGCGGGCACCAACGTCGTGTGGAGGCGGTTCGCGCGCAGCACGGCATCGACGGTGCAGCCATGGGCTCGTGCCACGTGCTCGAGGGTCTCGCCCCGCTCGACGACGTGTCGCCCGGCATCCACGGATCGGGGGACGAGCAGGACACCGAGGATCGCGAGTCGTCGCACGCCGAAATGATCGCCCGTGGCGCGCGGGTTCGCCAATCCGCGACGCGCCGCTTACATAAGTCAGGCGGCGGCGACGCCGGTGATCGTCTCGACGACCCCGGCGAGCTCCTCCGCGGGAAGGAGCGAGTGCTGCTGGATTCCCTCGAGGAGCTCCTCGACGGTGCCGCCGGCGTTCTCGAGGTTCTCGGCGACGCACTTCGGGTGCATGTACCCGGGCGTGCGCCGCATGAACCCACCGGTATCTACCTCGCGCTCCACCGCGACGCGGAACGAGTCCTTCTCGATCGTCTCGTCGCACTGCATGCACTTCGCACGGCCGGTCGGAGCTCGGTCGACGTACGGGAAGCCGCCGGGCTTGGCCTTGCCGCTCTTGATCGCATCTTCCATCGCCTTGTCGAGCTCGGCGCGATTGGCCACTTCGCCGTCGTACTCGCCGAGGGCGGTGCGGAGCTCGCCGGGCAACTTTCCCGCGGCGCACAGCAGGTGATGCCACTGCATGCTCGGGGTGTCGCTGAACTGCGTCGTCGTCTCGACGCCCAGCCGGAGCTCACCCTTCGTGATGGTCTTCTTGCACGTGCGGCAGCTCGCGCGTCCTGACTTCGCTTCCTCGATCACGTTCGCCATGGCGCGAACCTACCGCTGGACGGAGCCGCATGCGAGATAGTCGTGCGATACATCCCTGGTGGAGCAGCCGTATCCGGTGATCACGACGCGGATCGATCCGCGGTCCGAGGAGTATCGCGCGAACGCCGACGCGAACCGTGCCGCGGTCGCGAAGCTGCAGGCCGCGCTCCACGAGGCGACGCTCGGCGGCGGCGAGAAGTACGTGAGCCGCCACAAGGCCGCCGGCAAGCTGCTCCCCCGCGAGCGGGTCGAGCTGCTCCTCGATCGCGATTCGTATTTTCTCGAGCTGTGCGCGCTCGCCGGCAAGGACGTCCCGGGGCACACGCCCGGCGCGGGCTTGATCGGCGGCATCGGGCGGGTCTCGGGCGTCGAGTGCCTCATCACCGCGAGCGAGTCCACCGTGAAGGGTGGCGCGATCAGCGAGCTGACCGCGTGGAAGTCGGGACGGTTCTCCGACATCGCCGACCACAACCGCCTGCCGTCGATCTCGATGATCGAGTCCGCCGGCGCCGACCTCCCGAACCAGTCGAAGATCTTCGTGCCGGGTGGTCGCGGCTTTCGCGATCTGACGCGGCGCTCGCAGGCGAGGATCCCGACGGTCTGTCTCGTGTTCGGGAGCTCGACGGCCGGCGGTGCGTACATCCCGGGGATGAGCGACTACGTCGTCATGGTCGAGAAGCAGGCGCAGGTCTATCTCGCCGGCCCACCGCTCGTGAAGATGGCGACCGGTGAGGACACCGAGCACGAGGAGCTCGGCGGCGCCGAGATGCACTCGCGCGTGTCGGGCGTCTCCGACTACCTCGCTCGCGACGAGCGCGACGCGATCCGCATCGGCCGCGAGATCGTGGCGCACCTCGACTGGAGAAAGGGCGCGCCGTCGCCGGCACGTCCGATCGAGCCGCCGCGCTACGACGCCGAGGAGCTGCTCGGGATCGCCTCACCCGACGTCAAGGTGCCGTGGGATCAACGCGAGGCGATCGCGCGCATCGTCGACGGCTCGCGGTTCTCGGAGTTCAAGCCGCTGTATGGCTCGACGCTCATCTGCGGCTGGGCGCACCTGCATGGCTATCCGATCGGGATCCTCGCGAACAACGGCATCTTGTTCTCGGAGTCCGCACAGAAGGGCGCGCAGTTCATCGAGCTGTGCAACCAGAGCGATGTGCCGCTCGTGTTCCTGCAGAACATCACCGGCTTCATGGTCGGCCGGAAGTACGAGCAGGAGGGCATCATCAAGCACGGCGCGAAGCTCATCAACGCGGTCTCGAACTCGACCGTCCCGGCGATCACGATCATGACCGGCGCGAGCTACGGCGCCGGCAACTACGCGATGTGCGGGCGGGCGTACGCGCCACGCTTCCTGTTCACGTGGCCGAACCACCGGATCGCCGTGATGGGCGGCAAGCAGCTCGCCGGCGTGCTCGAGATCATCCAGCGCGACGCGGCGGGCAAGCGCGGCGAGACCGTCGACGAGCAGAAGCTCGCGCTCGGCAAGATGATGGTCGAGGCCCAGATCGACAAGGAGGCCGATCCGTACTTCGCGACCGCACGCCTGTGGGACGACGGCATCATCGATCCGCGCGACACGCGCACGGTGCTCGCGATCTCGCTGTCCGCTGCGTACTCGGCGCCTGTCCGCGGCACGACGAGCTGGGGCGTGTTCCGCCACTGATTTCCTGCCAACGTGCGATCGAGGTTCGCCAAGTGTTGTAGCGTTGGCGCAGCGTGCGACCTATCGACAAGGTGCTGATCGCAAATCGTGGCGAGATCGCGCTGCGCGTGATGCGGACGTGTCGCGCGATGGGCATCGCGACCGTGGCCGTCCACTCCGACGCCGATGCCGACGCCCCGTTCGTCCGGTTTGCGGACGAAGCAGTCAGGATCGGTCCGCCGCCCGCCCGCGAGTCGTACCTCGTGATCCAGGCGCTGCTCGACGCCGCGCGGATCACGGGTGCCGACGCGATCCATCCCGGGTACGGCTTCCTCAGCGAGAACGCGCGATTCGCCGAGGCCGTGCACGAGGCCGGGCTGGTCTTCATCGGTCCACCAGCCGAGGTGATCGGCAAGCTCGGCTCGAAGCAGGAGGCCAAGCGCATCGCGCGGCGCGCCGGCGTGCCGACGGTGCCCGGCTACGAGGGCGACGATCAGTCGACGTCGGCGTTCGTCACCGCCTCGAAGGACATCGGGTTTCCGCTCCTCGTCAAGGCCTCGGCGGGCGGCGGCGGCAAGGGCATGCGGATCGTCCGGCGCGATGCCGAGCTCGTCGAGGCGCTCGAGCGCGCGCGGGGCGAGGCAGCGTCGGCGTTCGGCGACGACACGTTGCTGCTCGAGCGCTATGTCGAGCGACCGCGCCACATCGAGATCCAGATCCTCGGTGACACGCACGGCAACGTCGTCCACCTGTGGGAGCGCGAGTGCTCGATCCAGCGCCGCCACCAGAAGGTGATCGAGGAGGCGCCGTCGCCCGCGCTCGACGCCGAACACCGGGCCCAGATGGGCCGCGCCGCGGTCGAGCTCGGGCGCGCGGTCGGCTACGTCGGTGCCGGTACCGTCGAGTTCATCGTCGATCCGGCAGGCGCGTTCTACTTCCTCGAGGTCAACACCCGGCTCCAGGTCGAGCACCCGGTCACCGAGCTGACGACCGGACTAGATCTCGTGCGCGAGCAGATCCGGATCGCCCGTGGCGAGCGGCTCGGCTACGAGGCCGCGCCGCCGCAGCAGGGCTGGGCGATCGAGGTCCGGCTGTGCGCCGAGGATCCCGAGCGCGACTACCTGCCGACCACCGGGACGCTCCACGCGGTCGACCTCCCGTCGACGGTACGCAGTGACCTCGGCGTCGTCGCCGGCAGCGAGATCGGCATCCACTACGACTCGATGCTCGGCAAGATCATCGCGCACGCGCCGACCCGCCGCGAAGCCGCGCAGGTGTTGCGGCGCGCGCTCGACGAGGCGTGGCTCCCCGGTCTCGTCACCAACCGCGAGCACCTCGCGAAGATCCTCGCGCACCCGGCGTTCGTCGCGGGCGAGCTCGACACTCACTTCCTCGAACACCACGCCGGCGAGCTGGCCGCGCGCGCGCCGGGCCTCGATCGCGTTCGGGTCGCGGTCGTCGGGCTCGTGCTCGCGGGGATCGCGGCGCGGCACGAGGCAACGCCACTCGCACCTCCGGGCTGGCGCAACGTGCGTCATGCCGACCAGACGATCACGTACAAGCTCGGCGATGCGGACATCGTCGTCGGCTATCACCCCACCGAGGCCGGCGGGATCGCGGTCGCGCTCGGCGGCAAGACCACGCACGTGTCACGGTTCGGGGTCGACGGTGATCGCGTCTGGTTCGTCGAGCACGGTCCGGATGCTCGCGGCCATCGCCGCTCGGTCCGCACGTTCACGAGCGGTTCGCGCAGCTGGGTGCTCTCCGAGGGCGCACAGCTCGCGTTCGTCGAGGAGCCACGGTTTCCTGACCCGACGGCGAGGGCGGTCGCCGGTGGGCTCGTTGCCCCGATGCCGGGCAAGGTCATCAAGGTGCTCGTGACGATCAACCAGGTGGTCGTCGTCGGTGCCGGGCTCGTCGTCCTCGAGGCGATGAAGATGGAGCACACGGTACGAGCCGCCGAGGCCGGGACGGTCAGCGCGCTCCACGTCGAGGTCGGCGATCAGGTCGACACCGATCACCTGCTCGCGGTCGTCTCGGTGTAACCCCGCGCAGCTGGGGTATGCCAGCGAGCGGCGAGCAAGTGCCCTTGGGGTATACCCGGCAGGTGCAACGCGTGTTGGGGCTCGCGCTGTCGATCGGGCTCGCCGGATGTTCGGCGCGCGAAGTCCCATCCTGGAGTCCTCCCCGCGCGCAGGATGCCGCCGCACGCTCGACCGACGCCGCGCTACCGAGCGCGAAGCCGACCGCTCCGGGCCTGCGGCTCCCCGACACCGCGACTCCGCTCGCGTACGACCTCCGGCTCGAGCTCGATCCCGACCGCGAGTCGTTTCGCGGCACGGTCGAGATCCGGGTTCGGCTTGGCAGGCCGTCCGATCACGTCTGGCTCCACGCGGTCGAGCTCGAGATCGCCGGTGCGAGCTTTCGCGCCGGGCCTCGCAACGGCGCGCTCGCACAGCTCGCGATCTCGAATCCCGATGGCATGGAGGCGTTCGGGTTCGGCGCCACGCTTCCCGACGGGGAGGTCACCCTGGTGTTCGACTATACGGGCCACTTCTCGCGCAACGACGAGGGGCTGTTTCGCCAGCAGGCCGGCGGGCGGTGGTTCCTGTACTCGCAAGCGGAGTCGATGTTCGCGCGCCGGATCTTGCCGTGCTTCGACGAGCCGGGCTGGAAGCCGGCCTGGCGCGTGACGCTGATCGTTCCCGGCAAGCAGGTCGCGCTCGGCAACGGTCCGCTCGTCTCGGACACGCTGCTCGCCGATGGTCGTCGCGAGATCAAGCTCGCCGAGATCGCGCCGATGCCGAGTTACTTGCTCGCGGTCGCCGTCGGGCCGTTCGTGCTCGTCGATGTCGGGCGCCTCGGTCGCGCGCGAGTGCCGGTTCGCATCGCGGTGGCGTCCGGAGACGAGCGGCGCGTCGGGATCGTGGCGGCGAACCTGCCAACCGTCGTCGAGGCCCTCGAGCGCTACGTCGACCAGCCGTTGCCCTGGCCCAAGCTCGATCTCGTCGCGGTGCCGCGGTTCTTCGGAGCGATGGAGAACATCGGGCTCGTCACGTTCCAGTCGTCGATCCTCGTCGGCGACCCGAAGAGTCCTGCCCGCGCGCGCCGGTTCATCCGGTTCGCGGCGCACGAGCTCGCACATCAGTGGTTCGGGAACGTCGTGACGCCCGCTTGGTGGGACGACCTCTGGCTCTCCGAAGGCCTCTCGACGTGGCTCGGCGAGAAGGTGTCAGACGAGCTCGGCGGTCACGACGATCGGATCCTGCGCGGTCAGCTCGCGAGGCTGCACGCCCTCGGCGCCGATGACGAGGCCGATCCGCGGCCGCTCCGGCGCGCGATCGCGAGCACCGACGATGTCGACGATCGGTTCGATGCGATCTCGTACGAGAAGGGCGGTGCGGTGCTCGAGATGTTCGAGCGGTTCGTCGGGGCCGACGCGTTCCGCGACGCGATCCGCGGATACCTGCGCACGCGCGCCAACGCCTCGGCCACCGCGGCCGACTTCCTCGCGGCGCTCGGAGCCGTCGCGCCGAACACCGTCGCGCCATTTCGCGCCTACCTCCAGCGCCCGGGCGTTCCCGTCGTCGAGATCGCGCTGCGCTGCACCGGCGCGACGCCGGCGATCGAGCTCCACAGCCGCGATGGCACGGGGGTCCCGGTCTGTGTGCGGCATGCGAAGGGCACCGGATCGGCGCGCACCTGCGGCATCGCTGGAGATCGCGAGCGGATCTCGCTCGGCGAGTGCCCGAGCTGGCTGATCGCCAACGCCGGCGGCGATGGCTACTACCGGGTCGCGACCCCGACGGCCGGCTCGCAGGCGCCGATGACGCCCGCCGAGCAACTCGCGTACGCCGACGATGTCGCCGCGGCCTTGCTGCGCGGCGAGCTCGCGGCCGGCGAGGTGCTTCGCGAGCTACGTACGCTCGCGAGTCGCGGTCAGGTCTCGCAGCTCGCGGCACTCGAGATCGCCGAGGCGATCGATCCTCTCGTCGACGACGTCACGCGTCCGGCATGGTCGCGCTGGCTCGCGGTGCGCTTCGCGAACCGGATCGGCAAGGCTGCGATGCTCGGTGCGCGCACGGCGGTCGAGCTCGAGCTTCGAGATCGCCTCGCGCAGCTGATCGGCGGCGAGCGCTTCGGTGCCGTGACCGTCTCGGCGTCACGCACGATCGTCGATCGCGCGCTTGCGAACGACCACGCGCCGCCCGAGTACCTGCTCGCGCTCGCCGCCCCGCGCGGCGGCAAGCTGATGTTCGATCGGATCGTCGCGCGCGCCGTCGCCGCACCGGACGAACGCCAGGCCTGGTTGCTCGAAGCACTCGGTGCGTTCGGCCCCGACCTCGCACCGCGGCTCGTCGAGCTCGTCGGCGATCCTCGGTTCAAGCCCAGCCGGGTGTGGCCCGCGGTCGCGGCGATGTTGTCCCGTCCGCAGACCCGCAGCGCGGCGTGGCGTGCGGTCCGCGATCGGCTGCCGCAGATCGTCGCGCAGTTCGCCGCTTCCGAGCTCCCGCAGGTCATCGAGCCACTCGGCTCGCTCTGCGACGCGACGTCGCGTGGCGAGGTCGCGTTGTTCGGTGCCGGGGCGGACGCCCTGCTGGCTCCCGTCCTCGCGCGTACGCTCGCATCGATCGACCGCTGCGTCCTGCACCGCGCGCGGCTCGGTGGGCTCGCCGCGGCGCTGCAGTAGCGTGGCATTTCGCTACAACCAACAGGCTGAAACCGTTCATCGCGGGCCGTGTCTGCCTCGACATGGGAGCTGCAATCGGAACCGGCGACAAGACATCCGTCAACGTCGATCTCAACATCGTGCCGTTCATCGATCTGATGAGCTGCCTCACGGCATTCCTGCTCGTGACAGCGGTGTGGGTCAACACGGCGCAACTGAACGTCCAACCCAAAGGGAAAGCGCGCGAGGCGCCGCCATGTGACGACGGCGACTGTGACAAGCCAAAACTATCGGTCCTCGTCGAGCACGACCAGATCTGGATCGGCGTCTCGCGGGTCAACGAGTTCGAGAGCATTCCTCGCACCGCGACGGGCTACGACTGGGCTCGGGTCGAGGAGCGTTTGCGCGCGCAGAAGAGCTCACCGTTCTTCGCGAACGAGGTCGCCGTCGAGATCGCCGCTGCGAGCACGCGCACCGAGCCGATCGAGTACCAGGAGCTCGTCGCGGCGATGGACGTCGCGGTGAAGGCCGGCTTCATCGACGTCGGGCTCACCGATCCCGAAGGGCTGTCGGCTCGGCCGTCACTCTAGTTCTTCGCCGCAGAGGAGATGAATGGTTCCAATCGAGCTCCAGCCCGAGCCCGAAAGTTCTCGGCAACCTCGGTGTCGAGAAAGAGCTACCTCGCTGACCAATTGCGGCGGGCGGTTGGCCGTGCGCACTTTGCTGCCTCCCGCAAAAACACGACGGACACCATCGAAGCCCCCTACGTCGCGATCTGGTTCGGCTACGCTCTGGCGTGCTGCAGGATGAGGTCTCGATCGTGCGCCTGCAGCAATATGCGGCACGATCTCGCTTGCGCGTGCGCCCATCACCTTGCTCAACTCGGCGTCCAACACGGGAGGTGGCTATGGGTGGCGTTGCGAAATGGACCGTATCGATCGGGATCGTTGTCGCTTTGTGTGGCGCTCTGGGCGGACGCGAAGAGTGACTTCGACAGCGCGAAGCGCGACTACGACTCCGTGAAGTCGAAGTACGACGATCAGAAGTCGAGGGTCGAGTCGTATCTCGAGCAGAGTCGTGGCTTGCGCTCGTTCGACGCGACGAGGTTGAATACGCTGATCGACATGCTGTGCAAGCAGGACTCCGAGCCGAACGATCGCGACGTCGACGATCTCGTGCAGGGCCTCATCAGCACCGCGGTCGACAACGTGAAGCGCAACTACGACGACACCATGCGCGTGGCCTACGACCGCATCGGCGGGAACGAGCGCATCCTCGATCAGGCGAAGGGCGTGCGAAATCGCGCGAAGGACCTCCAGAGCTCGTACTCCTGCGACGAGCGTGAAGTCGTGCTGTCCTCGGGACGTCCCGATTGCGTCAAGTTCGCGCAGGACGACTGCCAGATCCTCGAGTTCAAGCCCGATACCTATTCGACGAGTGCGGCCGAGTCGCAAGCGCGCACGTACCTCGAGGACGTTCGCCGCAAGTTCAAGGACGACGACCGCGCGAAGAAGTGCAAGCAGGTCGACGGCTACCCCTTCTTCCGAACCATCGGCGTGACGTATACCGCCTGCAGGTCGTGACCATGACGCTAGCCCTCGGCGCCGCGGTGTACTTCGACCACGAGCTCGCTGCCGAACCACGCCCACTCACGACGCTGTGGAGCCGCATCGCGACGCAACCCAGCCTGCGCTCGTGGTTGCTCACCCCGAAGGGTGCGACGAAGCCGGTCGACTTCGATGCTGCACAGCTCGCATCGCGCATCGAGTCCGGAAAGACGACGACCGTCGGCGTCGAGTCGCATAGCCGTGACGTCACGATCATCGCGCAGACCGCACCCGCTGCGAGCCTCGATCGTCGCCCGCCTGCACCGCGTTGGCCGTACGACCTCGCGGTCGCCCTCTCCGCCGAGCATGTCGCCGCGCTCGGTCAGGACGCGGTCATCGCGGCGCTGTGCGAATTCGCGGGCGCGGTCGCCGCCGCCGCCGGTGTCGTTGTCTGGTCTGCCTCGCTCGACTTCGCACGCGCGCTCGCGTTGCTGTCGAGTGGGCCCGACCTTCCACCGCCACAAGTGACCGCGCTCGTCGACGCGCAGATCACGCGCTCGCACTGGGGCGACATCATCCGCGGTCCCGAATGGGGCACGTTCATATCCGCTACACACGTCGCTGCGCTCGCGGACGGCAGGCTTCCGGTCGCGAAGACGATCCCGCTCTCGTCGGGCGGCGCCTTCATCCAGGTGTCCGCGGAGCCGTTCGATGTCGAGGCGCCGCCGCCGGCACTCGCGGTACTGCGCGAGGCGCTGGCGCCGGTGATGCCGCGGTAGCGCGGACTTCCTCGTCTCGCGACGCGGTGACTTGTTGGACAGCTTCCGGATCGCCTTCGAGCTGTCCGCTCGCCGATGTCTCGATGCGGAATCGGGCCAGACGCTGCACTGGTTCGGGCTCTCGTCATCAGCGATCCGCCGTGTTCGAGAAGACTCCTGCCGCGCTCGCCAAGCGGGTCCGGCGCGAGCCCTTTGGTGGCCGAACGCATCGAACTGCGACTCGCCGGCGTACATCGCATCGAGCAGGAAGCGGAATGAATCGCGACGCGCGCGCTTGATACGAACGGTACGCGTCGCCCTTGGAGCGAATCGCTTGATTCTTCATCGGTGGAATGCCGGTCACGCCGAGGATGCTGCCCAGAATGATCGCCTGCGGCACGAGCGCGATCAGGCCCCAGGCCCCGAACGCCGCGTAGCCGATCCACTCGAAGAAGTAGTTGTCCTCGTCGATCTAAGGACGTGGAATCGTTCGCCCCGATCGGAATCCAAGTCTACTGCGCGGAACGAATCTCGTCGGAGAGCGTGATCGTTGAGGAATGCGCTGGGTACAAGCGGTGTAGAACCGCGAGCCTGTCAGAGGTGCTTGCCAGCCTGCTGCCACGGGCTGTCGCGCGGGTGTCAATAGGTGCCGAACGGCAGGCTTCTGGACCTTGATCATGATGGCATGGAGCGTCGCTCCGACAGAGCGAGGTGGAAACAGGTAGAAATGTGAACCGCGAGATCGCTCGACTTCCGATCTGGAACGCTTTGGTGGAAGCGGAATGAACCGGGACACTCGACGCACCTCGCGCACGAGGCAGGCCGCGCGTCATCGCGCCACGATCTCTCGCGAATTCGGGACCACCGGAAACGAGATCTTCGCGTCGAGGTTGTCGTGATCGATCGTCGGATGCTGGAGGTTCGCCGTGAACTGGGGTACGTCGCTCGCCAGCGCGCGGACGAGCTCGGCGGTCGACACCCGCTGGTTGCGATCCCCGTCTGCATCGACAAGGCCCGACAGCACGCGCAGGATGGACTCGGTGAACGCACCGTTGCGGAGCTCCGCGAGCTCGAACGAGTCCTCGGTGCCGCGTGACGATGCGAGCACTACCGCACCCGATCGCCGGACCAGATCCATGTAGATGTAGCGATCGCGATCGAGCAGGTACGCGGGCAGCCGCACGGGCAGCTCTGGAATGCGCGGTGACGCCGCCGCGGGGCCTGTGGGCGCGGGCTTCGCGTCGACGCGGGTTAGCGCTCGCGAGCGCAGGCCGCGCGCGCCGGTGGACGATCCGATGGCGCCTGCCAGCTCGTGGGGCTCGAGCTCGCCGGACTCGCAGGTGTCCATCAAGAACAGCTTGTGGCGCGCGGCGATGTTCTGGAGCAGCTCTTCGACCAGCTCAAACGGCGCTGCCGTTCGCGGCAGATCGTCGAGCGAAACCGCGTGCGTCGCGAAGAAGTACTTGCCGCCGGCGTCGCGCGCGTGGATGCCGTGGCCGGCGACAAACACGATCACGGTGTCGTCGACCTTGGTCGTGGCGAGGAATGACTTGGCGGCGCCGATCGCACCGACGGTGACCTCCGCATCGGTGTACGTCTTGACATGCACCCGTCCGAACCCGGGCGCGGCCCGCAACAAATCGCCGAGGTCGAGCACGTCCTTGTGCGCGAACTCGAGGTCGATACGCGAGTCGCGATACTTCGACACGCCGAATGCGAGGTAGTAGAGGTCTCCCGCAGGCGCACTGCCGTCGTACCGCGCGATGCGAAACGGTCGCAGCGACTCGACGCCGTTGTTCGCGAACGCACCCACCTCGATCCGGTTGTCGCCCGTCGCGAGTTCGATG
>Ga0299915_10000075_pt1 | contig 68718 bp, 50 predicted proteins | sample RVTome_13_FD_200263 | JGI IMG/M metagenome (GOLD analysis project Ga0299915, IMG submission 200263) | Soil microbial communities from uranium-contaminated site in the Upper Colorado River Basin, Wyoming, United States - RVT92D227 (version 2) ...
GAGCATCGCGAAGGTGCGTGCATGAAGCGACGCACGCCGAGCGAGCTGCACCGTCGAGACCTGCCCGTTCGCCGCGCGGCCGACGACGAGGAGCTCGATCTCGGCGACGAGCTGCGCCCACGTGGGCGAAATCGGAACCGCCATCCGAACCGCGCGCTGCGAAGTCCGGATCGAGCGGCCAGGCGCACGAAACGAGGCACGGCGAGCGAGCTGCGCCACCGTCGAGACCTGCTCGTTCGCCGCGCGGCCGACGACGAGCTCGATCTCGGCGACGAGCTGCGCCGACGTGGGCATCGTCGTGCTCGAGGAGGATCGCGCTCGAATCCGTCACCACGGCTCTCCCTATGGAAGCGGTTCGACTGCAAGGCGACCGCAGTGTCCATCGTCGTTCTCGGGGAAGTTCGCGCTCGAATCCGTCCACGTCTCTCCCTGCGGGAGTGGTTCGACTGCAACGGCCCACTCCCACTGGATCTGGTGACACCCCAGGTGACAGCACGCGGGCCCGCGCGGCGCCGCTGAATGACCACGCCACGTTACGGGCGCGCGCGCTGGCACGTTGGCTGCTCTTGTCGCGGCCATGCGCAATCGTCCTCTCCAGTATCTCCTCGGCACCGCGGTCGTCGTGGTCGCGGGAGCCGCGTACCTCGCGCATGCGGCCGATCCCGATCGAGCCCCGAGTCCCGTCGCTGATCACAGCACGGCCCCAGTGCCGAACGCCGGTGACGACAAGCACCCGCCGCGGATCACGCGCCCACTCACCAAGCTTCCCGTGCTCGCTCGGCCGACCGACAAGCCCGACGAGGAGCCCCCCGATCCCGCCGAGGCCGCCGCGCGCCTCGAGACCGCCCTCGTTCGCCACTACGAGGCCGACCGGATCGATCCGGCGTGGTCGGCGACGATGGAGCGCGCGATCGCCGACACGTTCGCCCTGCCAGCGCTCGCCGGCTCGCGGCTCGATCGCATCGCATGCCGCGGCGTGATCTGCCGGCTCGAGATCGACCACACGAACAGTGCCGCGCAGGGCCGCTTCTTCGCGGCCGCGGGCCCGACGCCGGCGTTTCGTGGAGCCGGTGCGGCCCGGCCGCTCGTCGATCCTGCCGACCCCGATCGCCACCGCACGCTCCTCTACCTGATGCGCGAGGGCGAGCCGCTTCCGACGATTCACTGAACCTGATCTGGAACTGTCAACAACCTTCGAGGAATGCAACCATGTCGCTCCTGTCTCGCTCGCTTCCCGTATTCACGTCGCTCGCCATCTCGCTCGTCGCGGCTCCGTCTCATGCCGGCTCGTCGCGCACGATCACGTCCGGCCTCGGGTGTGTCCAGGCCTACGGCCAGGCCGAGGCGAAGACCTCGTACGGCGACGACGGCGGGTTCTACAACGACGCGCCCGACTGGTATCGCACCGCCGTGTGCCCGCTGCCGCACACCACGTCCCTCTACCTCAACTCGACCGCAACCGTCGACGTCTTCGATCGCAGCTATGACTTCGACGCGTCGTGCCGGCTCGTCATGCGCAGCGCGACGTGGACCACGTGGGGAGCCGCGGCGGTCACGAGCGGCAGCAACGCCGCAGCCCAGCGCCTCACGATGACGCACGCCGCGGGCGAGCACCTCATCGCGAACGTCCACCTGCTGTGCTACCTGCCGCCGGTCTACCAGGGCAACCGCTCCGGGCTGATCGGGTTCGATGCCGCGGTCAAGTCGCTGTTCTGACCGTCGACGTGCGTGAAGCGCGCGGCCCCGTGATACGCAAGTCACGTGGCAGACACCACGTCGCTGGTGGAGGAGGGATCGGGCGAAGCCGCGGACGCCAAGCCGCAGCTCGTCGTCGCGCTGCACGCCGAGCCGGTGCCCTGGCTCTCGCGTCACGTGCTCGACGAGATCGATGTCGTCGAGCTCGGCCGCGGTCGCACCGCGCGCGCGATCCGGACCACCAGCACGGTCCGCCGGCTCGCGCTGAGCCTCCCCGATCGTGCGATCTCCGAGCAGCACGCGCGGCTGACCCGACTGCGGGGGCGCTGGCTGCTCGAGGATCTCGGCGCGAAGAACCCCTGCCTCGTCAACGGAGCGGCGGCTCGCGAGACCAGTCTCGCGGACGGCGATACGATCGAGCTCGGCCGCACGGTGCTCGTGTTCCGCGACGCGGTGGTGCCGGTCGCGGGTCCGCCCGACGCGAGCCTCGCCGAGCTGGTGCCGGCGTTGCCCGAGCTCCGGACCTTGTCCGGTGCGGCGAGCGCGGCGCATCGCATGCTCGCCGCGGTCGCGCCGACCGCGCTGCCGGTGATCCTCCACGGTGGCAGCGGCACCGGCAAGGAGCGGGTCGCGCGCGCGATCCACCGCGCCTCGGGTCGGACCGGCGCGTTCGTCGCGATCAACTGCGCGGCGATCCCGCCCCAGCTGCTCGAGAGCGAGCTGTTCGGCCACCGCCGCGGCGCGTTCTCCGGCGCGGTGGGCGAACGGGTCGGCCACGTGCGGGCCGCGGATGGGGGGACGTTGCTGCTCGACGAGATCGCCGAGCTCCCACCCTCGGCACAGGCCGCGCTGCTGCGCGTGTTGCAGGAGCGCGAGGTGGTGCCGATCGGCGACTCGTTGCCGATCTCCGTCGACATCCGCGTGATCGCCGCGACGCACGCCGAGCTGCGTCCGCGCGTCGCCGATGGCCGGTTTCGTGCCGACCTGCTCGCGCGCCTCGATGGCCTCACCGTGCAGCTGCCGGCCCTGGCCGAGCGCCGCGAGGATCTCGGCCTGCTCGTGGGCGAGCTGCTCCGCGAGCTCGGCGCACGCACGCTGACGGCGGCGGCGGCGCGTGCGTTGTTCGCCTACGACTGGCCGGGCAACATCCGCGAGCTCGAGATGGCGCTCCATCGCGCGGCCGCGCTCGCGGGCACCGGCCCCGCGATCGACGTCGCGCACCTCCCGCCGCTGGTCGTGGCCGCGCTCGAGGAGCTGAACCGGCCGCGCCCGGCGAGCGCGTTGACCGCGGCGGATACGGAGCGTCGTGCTCGGGTGGTCGCGTTGCTCACCGAGCATCGCGGCAACGTCAGCGCCGTCGCGCGCGTGTTCGGCAAGGCGCGCTGGCAGATCCATCGCTGGATGCGTGACCTCGCGATCGATCCGGCGGACTTCCGCGACGGTGGCAGCCCGACGTGAGCTTCGCGCCGGGCCAGCAGGTCGCGCGCTACACGCTGATCCGGATCCTGGGCACCGGTGGCATGGGCGAGGTCTGGGAGGCGCATGACGATCAGCTCGCGCGGCGCGTCGCGATCAAGGTCTTGCGTGCCGGTGTGGGAGATCCGGCTCGGCTCGTGCGCGAGGCGCGCGCGCTGGCCAAGCTGAGCCACCCGGTGGTCGTCACGGTCTTCGATGTCGGGACCGACGAGGCCGGGCGGGTGTGGGTGGCGATGGAGCTGCTCACCGGAGGCACGCTCCGCCACTGGCTCGCGACGCCGCGAAGCTGGCGCGAGATCGTCGCCACGTTCGCGCGGGTGGGCCGCGGGCTCGCCGCCGCGCACGCGGCCAAGCTGGTTCACCGCGACTTCAAGCCGGAGAACGTGTTGCTGCGCGATACCGGCGAACCGGTCGTCGCCGACTTCGGGCTGGCTCGATCGACGGAGGACGGCACCGCGATGGCCGTGCACGCGCCCCCGAGTCGCGAACCGGCCGGCATGCCGACCGCGCGCGACGACGCGTCGTCGACGCCCGCGCGCCGCAACGACGCGATCCTCGAGGACGGGCCCGAGTATTGCGCGACCGTCCCGTCGCCGGCGCGCGACGCGAACACGCGACCGGGCGCGATCACCGGGACGCCGCCGTACATGGCCCCGGAGCAGCACCTCGGCCGCGACGTCGATGCGCGGGCGGATCAGTTCGCGTTCGCGGTGACGTTGTGGGAAGGGCTGTTCGGCCACAGGCCGTTCGCGATCCCGGGGGACCGCTCGGTCGATGCCGAGGCGTGGGCGCTCGCGATCATCCACGGACGCCGCGAGCCGGTGCCGCCGCGCCCGGCGATCCCGCGCTGGCTGCGCGCGATCCTCGAGCGCGCTCTCGCCGGCGATCGCGACGCGCGGTTCCCGGCGATGGAGGCCGTCGTCCGCGCGCTCGATCGCGGCCTCGCTCGCCGCCGGCTCGCGATCGCGGGCGGGCTCGGTGGGCTCGCGATCGGCGCGACCGTGCTCGTCACCGCGATGTGGTCCGGCTCCGGCGCCGGCGCCGAGCCCGTGCTCTGCGAAGGCGCGGCGGCGCACATGCAGGGCGTCTGGGATCGTGCGCGCCGCGAGCAGGTCGCGGCCGGGTTCTCCGCCAGCGGTGCCGGGTTCGCGACCGCCGCGTTCGAGCGCGTCGCGCCCCTGCTCGATGCCCGGCGCGACGCGTGGGTCGCGATGCACACCGGGGCGTGCCTCGCGACCAACGTCGAGCGCACGCAATCGCCGGCCCTGCTCGATCGCCGGATGGCGTGCCTCGACGAGCGCCGCACGGAGCTCGTCGCGCTCGTCGACGCGCTCGCCGCACCCGATGCCGCCGCGATCGCCGCCGCGCACGCCGCCGTCGTCGCGCTGCCGCCGCTCGCGAGCTGCACCGATCCGATCGCGCTCGACGCGCGCGCGCCACGTCGCGCCGATCCCGCCGTCCAGGCGCGGCTCGACGTGCTCGCCGCCGAGCTCGCGCGCGCGAGCGCGATCGGCCACCTCGGCCGCTACCGCGAGGCGATCGCGCTCGAGTCGCGCATCGCCGGCGAGGCCGAGCAGCTCGACGCACCCGCGATCGTCGCGCGCGCGCGTTACTACGAGGGGATCGACGCGCATCACCTCGGCGATCCCGATCGCGCCAAGCGCGCGTTCGAGGACGCGACCCGCGCTGCGGCCGCCGCCGGCGACGATGCCCTCGCGGCCGAGGTGTGGGCCGAGCTCGTGATGACGCTCGCCGACTACCGGCGGGTCACCGAGGCAGAGGCGCTGATCGTCGCCGCCGACGCTGCGGTCCGTCGCAGTCGCGATCGCGCCTCGGCTCGCCAGCTGCTGATCCAGGCCGAGGGCTGGATCGCGATCCACAAAGGCGACCTGAAGCGGGCGCGCGAGCGGTTCGCGGCGGGCCTCGCGATCGCCGCGCGCAGCGACGCGCCGGCCCGGATCCGCGCGCTCGGCAACCTCGCCACCGTCGAGTCCGAGCTCGCCGACCACGCGAGCGCGATCGCGCACCGCCGCGACGTGCTCGCGGCCGTCGAGGCCACGTTCGGCTCCGAGCACCCGCTGTACGCCGATTCGATCGCCGAGCTCGGCCAGGCGCAGCGGCGCGCAGGTGACATCGTGGCGGCACTCGGTTCGCTGCGCGATGCGGTGCGCCGCCTCGAGCGCGGCTACGGCGCCGACAGCCCGAACGTGGCGCAGGCGCTGCACACGCTCGCGAACACGCTGTCGGACGCCAAGCAACCGGCAGCCGCGATCGTCGCGCTCGAGCGTGCGGTCGCGATCTACGAGGCCGCCAAGTCGCCGCGTCTCGACGCGGCCCTCGGCTCGCTGGCGGGCATGCGCTACGAGACCGGCGATGTCGCCGGCGCGATCCGCGACATGAAGCGAGCGCTCCCCGCGATCGAGCGCCGCGTCGGCCGCGACCACTTCGAGTACGCGGCCTACGAGGGCAACTACGGCACGATGGTCGATTGTGCGACCGGCATGCCGCACCTCGAGCATGCAATCCAGGTGCTCGAGAAGACGCTCGGCGCCGAGCACCAGTACACGCGGGACACGGCCCGGACGCGCGAGATCTGCCGGCGCGAGCTCGCCGGCAAGCGCTGAGCTGTCACCGGCGCGACCACGGGTGTCACGCCGCTGCGAGGTGACGGGCCCGAGGTAACCCCGCGACACCGGCCGGTCGGTTCCGGCTCAAGGATCTGGTGCGCGATCAGTTCGAGCTCGACGACCAGGGAGCATTCTTCCTCGCGCACCCCAACGATGCCGCCAACGAGTCCGGCTTCGCGAGCCTGGGGCCCGACATCGTTCCATTCTCGCAGGCGCAGTACGACGACATCTTCGGCTCGAAGGCGTTCCTCGGCCTGCAGTTCTGGAACTCCGACGCGCGACACGCTCGATGCCGACTTCGGCCTGAATCACCTCGAGCCGTGGAGCGGGTCCGACTCTGCGTGGGATCACGCACCGAGCGAGCCCGGTGTGTTCGGCGCGCTCCACCACGGGGCCGCCACCTGGGACCGGCTGCTGCTCGCCGGCATGGATCCGGGCCGCGTCGCAACGGTGGAGTCTCCGCGGCGAGATCTGCGCGTGGAACGACAAGTGCCTCGATGTCTACGGCGCGCTGAACGCCGACGGCACCACCGTCCAGCTCTACACCTGCCACGGCGGCGCGAACCAGCGCTGGACGATCTACCCGTGAACGGATCGCCGTCAGCTCACGGCGACGCCGAGCAGCCGGCCGATCCCGGCGGTGATCGCCATGGCGAGCGCACCGCCGATCGTGACCCGTAGGGACGCCCGCACCATCGACGCACCGCCGAGCCGGCCACCGAGCCCGCCGAGCGCGGTGAGGCTGATCAGCGTGACGGTCGCGATCGACACCATCCGCAGCGAGGCCGGCGCGATCACCAGCCCGAGGATCGGCAGCAGCGCGAACATCGCGAAGCTGATCGCCGAGATCCACGCGGCCTGGAACGGCCGCGCCAGCGCCTCCTGCTGGATCCCGAGCTCGTCGCGGAGGTGAGCGCCGAGCCCGTCGCGCGCGGTCAGCTGGGTCGCGACGTGGCGGGCGAGCTCGGGATCGAGGCCGCGGCCGACGTAGATCGCGGTCAGCTCGTGGAGCTCGGCCTCGGGGCTGGTCGCGAGCTCGCGGGTCTCCCGGGCGATGTCGGCCACCTCGGCATCGCGCTGCGAGCTGACCGAGACGTACTCGCCGGCCGCCATCGACATCGCGCCCGCGCACAGCCCGGCGACGCCGGCGGTCAGGATCGCAGGGGTCGACGCCTCCGCAGCCGCGACCCCCATCATCAAGCTCGCCGTCGACACGATCGCGTCGTTCGAGCCGAGCACCGCGGCACGCAGCCATCCGGCGCGCCCGCTGCGGTGGATCTCTTTGTGGCGCGGCACGCCGTGCAGTGTACTGGACGACGATCGGCACGGGATCGGTGAGCCGGAGCGCGCAGGAGAATTCGTGCGCTCGTGCGCTCGCGTCGTGGCGTCGTACTTGCAATTTCGGAGACGCGGCTGGACCCATTCGGCACCTGCGACCGATCCGCGCGGGTCGTCCAGGCATACGTGATGCACTCACGCTCGGTGATGGGCCGCTCGTTCATCGTGACGTTCGTGCTGGTGCTCGCGAGCGCGGTGCTCGCGCCTGCTCGAGCCGAGGCAGGACCGGGCGTGGCGGTGATGGAGGTCTACACGCGGCCGGGGTGCAGTCATTGTGCGCGCGCGAAGCAGTACCTGCACGACTTGCAGGCGCGACGCCCGCAGCTCCAGGTGGTGGTGTTCGACATCGTCGCCGATCACGAGGCCCGCAAGCGGCTCCACGAGCTCGCCGATCGCCACGGCACGATGCTGGCGGTCCCCGCATTCGTGGTCGGGGATCAGATGGCGGTCGGGTTCGACGATGCGACGACGACCGGCGCGATGCTCGAGCGCTGGCTCGACGACCAGCAGGGCGAGCTCGAGGTGATCGATCTCCCCGTGTTCGGACAGGTCCGGGTCCGCGAGCTCGGTCTGCCGGTGTTCTCGCTCGTGATCGGGCTCGTCGACGGGTTCAATCCGTGCGCGATGTGGGTCCTGTTGTTCCTGCTGTCGGTGCTCGTGAACCTGCGCAGCCGCCGGCGGATGGCAGCGATCGGCGGCACGTTCGTGGTGGTGAGCGCGGTCGCGTACTACGCGTTCATGTCGGCGTGGCTCGGGCTGTTCCTCGTGGTCGGCGTGGCGCGCTGGCTGCAAGCGCTGCTCGGCGTCATCGCGATCGGCGTCGGATCGATCCACGTGAAGGATTGCCTGCTGCCGCACCACGGCCTCTCGCTCAGCATTCCGGATCGCGCGAAGCCGAAGATCTATGCGCGAGTCCGGCGCATCGTGTACGCCGAGAAGCTCGCAGGAGCGCTCGTCGCGACGGTGGCGCTCGCCGTGATGGTCAACCTGATCGAGCTCCTGTGCACCGCGGGGCTGCCGGCGCTGTTCACGCAGATCCTGTCCGCGCACGGGCTGTCGTGGTGGGAGCACCAGCTGTACATGGCGATCTACATCGTGGCCTACATGCTCGACGACACGGTGATGCTCGTGCTCGCGGTGGTCACGCTCGGCCGGCGCAAGATCCAGGAGCGTGCCGGCCGCGCGCTCAAGCTCGTGAGCGGGGCGATGATGATCGTGCTCGGGGTCCTGCTGATCGTGCGCCCGGAGTGGTTGAGCTTCCGGTGATGGCGGAGAGGCCCAGCCTCACCAGTGCGTCGGAAGATCGCTGATCGCCGACCGGCGGAACGCAGGTTGCACATCGGGAGGCCGGAGGTCTCATGCGCTCGACGCCAGCTCTCGTCCTCGCGCTCGTCTTGCTTGCGGTCGGGTGTCGCAAGAGCGAACCGACCTCGACGTCCACGCAGACGTCCACCAAGCCTACCGAGCAGGAGCCTCCTGCTTCGCAAACCGCACCGACGACCACGCAGCTCCGGTCCGCTCGGCCATCGCGCGAGCTCATGAAGGATCACTTCACCGCGGTCGTCCTCGTGCGCGACGCGTTGATCGTGGGCAACCTCGAGCTCGCGAAGTGGAACGCGAGCTTCCTGGCGACCCGCGAGCGCGATCCGGCAGTGGCGAGCTGGAGCGTGTACGTCGATCACCTGCGCGAGCAGGCAGCCAAGGTCAACGACGCTCCGAGCCTCGCCGCCGCGGCCACCGCGAGCACCGAGCTCGCGCTCGAGTGCGGTCGCTGCCACGCCGCGAACGGGGTGACGCCGGTGTTCCCGACCGTCGACCGGCGCGTCGCCGCGTCGGGTCCTCGGCCGCACATGCTGCGTCACCAGTGGGCCGCCGAGCAGATGTGGGATGCGCTGATCGGCCCCTCCGAGCAGCGCTGGTACGCCGGAGTCACCGAGCTCGCGGAGGCGCCCCTCGGCCAGGACGAGATCTTCGCGAACGCGTCGGCGATCCCGGCGATCGCCAAGCTCGCCACGGATGTCCACGCGCTGGGCGACGAGGGACGCAAGGCGACGACCTGGAGCGAGCGCGCGAACGTCTATGGTCGCTTGATCGCGACCTGCGCGAGCTGTCACTCGGCGATCCCGCCCTTCAAGTGACGCGGCCGATCAACCGACGGGCACGAACCGCGCGGTGAAGTGGCGGAGGAACGCCGGCTCGTCGACGATTCGCAAGCCGCGCAGCATCGTGCGTCGCACGGCGAGCTCCGCGATGCCCTCGAGCATGTAGTCGAAGTGCGCCTGCGTGTAGACCCGGCGAGGGATCGCGAGGCGCACGAGCTCCATCGCGGCGGGCGCGAACGAGCCATCCGGCCGCTTGCCGAACATCACCGAGCCGATCTCGCAGCTGCGGACACCTTCGGCGCGATAGAGCTCGACGGCGAGCGCCTGCGCCGGGAACTCGGCCTGCGGGATGTGTGGCAGCCACGAGCGCGCGTCGAGGTACACCGCGTGCCCGCCGGGCGGTCGCACCATCGGGACGCCCAGCCGCGACAGGCCATCCGCGATGTAGCGAGTCACGCCTTCGCGATACGCGAGGTAGGCCTCGTCGAGCACCTCGTCGAGGCCCACCGCCATCGCCTCGAGGTCACGCGCCGCGAGCCCGCCGTAGGTCGGGAAGCCCTCGGTCAGGATCAGGCGCCCGCGCAGGCCCGCGACCCACGCACCGTCGCGCAACGCGATGAAGCCGCCGATGTTGACGAGGCCATCCTTCTTCGCGCTGACCAGGCAACCGTCGGCGAGCTCGAACACGTCGCGGGCGATGTCGCGCACGCTGCGATCCGCCTGTCCGGGCTCGCGAACCTTGATGAACCACGCGTTCTCCGCGAACCGACAGGCATCGAGCAGGAACGGCACGCGGAACCGGCGGCAGATCGCCGACACCGCGCGCAGGTTCGCCAGCGAGACCGGCTGTCCGCCGCCGGTGTTGTTCGTGATCGTCGTCATCACGAACGGGACCGAGCCGGCATGCTCGACGAGGAACGCCTCCAGGCGAGCCACGTCGACGTTGCCCTTGAACGGATGCTCGACGGTCGGATCCTTGCCTTCGGCGCACACCAGATCGACCGCCTCGACTCCGAGCTGCTCGAGGTTGGCGCGCGTCGTGTCGAAGTGGTTGTTCGAGGGCACCTTGTGACCCGCGTGGGCGTGCAGCGAGAACACCAGGTGCTCCGCGGCACGACCCTGGTGGGTCGGGATGACGTGGTGATACCCGGTGATCCGGCGAACGACTTCCTCGAACCGATAGAAGCTGCGCGATCCGGCATAGCTCTCGTCGGCGACCATCATGGCCCCCCACTGCGCGGCGCTCATCGCGGTCGTGCCCGAGTCGGTGAGCAGGTCGAACGTGACGTCGGCCGCGTGGACGTGGAACAGGTTCCAGCCCGCCTCCTCGAGGATGCGCTCGCGCTCGGCGACGGTACGCATCGGCAGCGGCTCGACGACCTTGATCTTGAACGGCTCGATGATCGATCTGCGGGTCACGCGCGCGAGGCGTGCACGTGCGAGGCCAGCACCGATGCAGGATCGCGAGCGCATTCGCGAAACTTGTTCGGCGAGCCGTGCGCGGGACGCAGGACGTGCACGGCGCTCTCAGATCGGCGCGAACCGCGCCTGGAAGAACCGCAGGTACTTCGGCTCGTACACCATCTTCAGGCCGCGGGCGTTGCTCCGGATGTCCCACACGGCCGCCACCGACTCGGCGGTCACGTCCATGTGCGCCTGGGTGTAGACGCGACGCGGAATCGTCAGGCGCACGAGCTCGAGCTTCGGGAAGTGGTGATGGCCGGTCTGCTTGTCGCGGCCGGCCGAGACGATGCCGCGCTCCATCGCGCGCACACCGGAGTCTTCATAGAGGGTCGCCGCCAGCGCCTGCGCGGGGAACTGATCCTGCGGGATGTGAGGATAGAACGCTCTCGCGTCGAGATACACCGCGTGTCCACCGATCGGCCGCACCACGGGCACGTCCCAGCCGTGGAGCTTCTCGCCCAGGTACTGCACCTGGCCGATCCGCGCGCGCATGTGATCGTCCTGCACCGACTCCTCGATGCCGCGCGCCATCGCCTCCATATCGCGACCGGCCATCCCACCGTAGGTGTGCAGGCCCTCGTAGACCACGACGAGGGCCGAGGCCTCGTCGTAGAGCTCCTTGTCGTTGAGCGCGAGCCAGCCGCCGATATTCACCAGCGAGTCCTTCTTGCCCGACATCGTGCAGCCGTCGCTGTACGAGCAGAGCTCGAACAGGATCTCGGCGACGGTCCGCTGCCGGTAGCCCGGCTCGTGCTGCTGGATGAACCAGGAGTTCTCGACGGCGCGCGTGGCGTCGAGGAAGATCCGGATGCCGTGCTGGCGAGTCAGCGCGCGCACCGCCTTCAGGTTCTCCATCGCGATCGGCTGGCCACCCGCCATGTTCACGGTCGCCGCCACGCAGACGTAGGGAATCTTGTCCGCGCCCACCTTCTCGATCAGCTCGGCGAGCGCCTTCAGATCGATGTTGCCCTTGAACAGAGACTCGTTGGCCGGCTCGTGCGCCTCGGGGATGACGACATCGACGAACGTTCCGCCTGCCGCTTCCTGGTGGTGCCGCGTGGTCGTGAAGTACATGTTCCCCGGCACGTAGTCGCCGGGCTCGATGCAGATCTGCGAGAGGATGTTCTCCGCACCGCGGCCCTGGTGGGTCGGCGTGATGTACCGGTAGCCGTAGTACTTCTGGATGGCTGCTTCGAGGTTGTAGAAGTTGCGACTGCCGGCGTAGGCCTCGTCGCCGAGCATCATGCCGGCCCACTGCCGGTCGCTCATGGCGCTGGTCCCCGAGTCGGTGAGCAGATCGATGTACACGTCCTCGCTCTTCAACAGGAACGTGTTGAACCCTGCGTCGACGATCGCCCGCTTGCGGTCGGGCGCGCTGATCATCCTCAGCGGTTCGACCATCTTCACCTTCCACGGTTCGGCCCAGGAACGCTCCGTCGGTCGCGGCGTCTTCGTCATGACGATGGGATACGCCTTCTTGCCGGATTTCAAAACCCAGGACCGGCGCTCCTGCGTGGCGCCGTGCTTGTGCCGGAGGAGCCGCGCGCGTATGACCCGACCATGCGCATGACGTTCAGCGTGCTCGCGATCCTCGTGGCCTGCGGCGACGACCGCATGATGTCCGAGGCGCCGGATGCGGCCGTGCGGGATGCGGCGCCCGACTCGGAGGTGCCGACGGGCTGCGATTACACCGAGCTGCGCGACCTCACGAATGACGACGTCTCGACCGGCACGCCCGAGGAGACGGGACTCACGTTCACGACGCGCACCGTCGTGTGCGGGACGATCGATCACACGCACTTCGACGGTGACATCACGGTGGATGTCGACGGCTTCGTGATCGACGTGGCGGCCGAGGTCGACGTGCTGGTCCGGCTTCACGGGGCGGGCGCCGAGACGATCGAGCTGGTCGGCGTCGACATCTACACCGGCCCCGGCCTCGATCAGCTCGTCGGCACGAACACGTTCTACGGCGATCACGCGGTGACCGCGATCCACCTCGCGCCGGGTCGTCACGAGCTGCTCGGGTTCGCGCTCGCGGGCGCCGCGATCGCCGCGCCGGTCGCGTACCGGCTCGAGGTCGTCGCGGACATGCCGGCGACGCGCTGCCCGGAGGTCACGACCGGCGGCTACCCCGAGGCGATCGACGGCGCGACGAACGACGGGAACGACATGATCCGCCTCGCGTCGGGCTCGCCACCGGCGCTGTCGCCGTCGCCGACCGACATGCCGGAGCCGACGCAGCTCGTGCTCGCACCGGGCACGAACACGCGCGTGACCGGATCGGCCGCCGCGGCGACGGTGCCCGACACGTACGAGGACAAGGACACGTTCGCGATCACGACGGGTGCGGCGACCAACGAGCTCGCGGTTCGGCTCGACTGGCCGACCGCCACCGCGAACCTCGACTACTTGCTGTTCGAGGCCGACTCCGCAGATCCGATCGTGCGCGCGCAGGCGACGACGGCGCGTCCCGAGGTCAGGACGTTCTCGGTCAAGCCGGGCACGAGCTACTGGCTGCTGGTGGGTGCGAAGGTCGGCGCGACGGGGCTGCCGGCTGCGTACACCGGCTCGCTGTGCGGCGCGACATTCACCCCATGACGCCTCACGTCCTCGATGTTCCGTTCGCGATGCGCGCCGTGGCGACCGCGCACGACGCCCGCTGGGATGCCTCCCACGGGGTCTTCATCTACGAAGGCAGCGCGCTACCGGCGAGCCTCGCGCCGTTCGGTGCCCTCCCGTACTCGTGGGAGATGCACGTGCAGCGCGAGCTGACCGACGCCGCGCCGCCGCGTGCTTCCGTCCCGCACGGCACCGTCACGCTCCGGCCGCACCAGGAGGCCGCGGTCCGCGCGATCGCCCTGGCGCGCGCCGCGGAGTTGCCGGGCTTCCTCCTGGCGGACGACGTCGGCCTCGGCAAGACCATCACCGCCTGGGCCGCGATCCTCGAGATGCGCGCCGTCCACTCGGTCCTGATCGTCTGCCCGCTCTCGGTCGTCGCGCACTGGCGCCGCACGATCGAGGCAATGGGTGACGCCGGCAAGCAGATCATCGTCCTCAACTACGACCGCCTCGGGAAGCTGTTCGAGGTCAGCGACGCCGCCCGCAAGAAGATCCGGACCAAGAAGGGCCTCGCCCGCGCCGGCACCGCGCCCGAGCTCGACGTCATCGTGTTCGACGAGAGCCACCGCTGCAAGAACCCGACGGCGGCACGCTCCAAGCTCGCCGCGAAGCTCGTCGGCAGCGCCGGCTTCTGCTTGTGGCTGTCCGCCACCGCGGGCCAGAACCCGCTCGAGCTGTCCTACCTCGCACCGCTGCTCGCTCGCGTCACGGGTGTGCGGGCGAAGGACCTCAAGGACTTCGAGCAATGGTGCATCGATCAGGATCTCGGCGTCACCCGCGGCAACTTCGGCAAGTGGGAGTGGCGCGGGGATCGCGCGGACTGCGAGCAGGTCCGCCGGCTGCTGTTCGAGCCCGCGCGGCTCGGGCAACCGATCGCGGGGATTCGCCGCCGGCCCGAGGACATCGCCGGGTGGCCGGCGATCAATCGCATCCTCACGCCGATCGAGCTCGCCGCCGACGCGCGCGCCCTCTACGAAGAGGCGTGGACCGCGTTCCGGCGCGAGCTCGACCTCGCGCCACGCGGGCGCGATCCCAGGACCGCACTCGCCGCGACGCTACGGCTTCGCCAGAAGAGCTCGCTGATCCGCGTGCCCGGCACGGCCGACCTCGTGCGCGACCTGCTCGACAACCACCACCACGTCGCGGTCTCCGTCGCGTTCGTCGAGACGATGACCGCGCTCCGCGAGCGCCTCGAGACCGGCGTCGGCGCCATCCCGTGCGCCACGATCCACGGCGGACTGTCCGCGACCGCGCGGGAAGCCGAGCGCCTGCGGTTCCAGCGTGGCGAGGCGCGCGTCGTGCTGTTCACCGTCGAGGAGGGCATCTCGCTGCACCAGGGAGAGCACGAGCACACGCCGCGCTCCGAGGTCATCCACGATCTCCGGTGGTCCGCGATCCAGATGGCGCAGATCGAGGGCCGCTGCCACCGCGACGGCCGGTTCGCCCCGGTCTACTGGACCTACGCCGACGCCACCGTCGAGGAGAAGATCGCGCGGGTCGTCGCCGGTCGCCTGCAGGCGATGAAGGAGATGATCGGCGACGACGTCGAGACCCTCCGCGAGATCGAGTCGCTGCTCCTCGCGCCGTGACGACTCCCACGGCCAACCAGCGATGAACCTTCGCGGCGCGCGAGCCACGGTGATGCGTACGATCGAGCCCGTGCGTGTCGCGTGGTCGTGGGTCGTCGTGATAGCGCTCGCTGCCTGTGGGCGGATCGGCTTCGCGCCGACCACCACCGAGCTCGATGCTCCCACCACCTGACGTCGTGTGCGGCTGGGGCTGCACCGTCGAGATCGGCGACACCCCGAACCGTTGATCGACGGGCTCGCTCTGCTCGGGCTCGCGCGTCGCGGCGAACACGAGGTCGCCGGCGAGCGCGAACCGCTCCGGCGAGGTCAGTCGAACGTCACCAGGTGGGTCACGGTCACGCGCAGGTGCGACGAGACCGGCTGCGGGTACACCGCCGCGTCGATCTCGCGGATCGCGCGGTCGGGGTCGATCGCGCCGACGTTCGGTGCGAGCTGCTGGGTTCCCGTGTCGGCTCCGACCGCGAGCTCCTGATCGAGCTCGGTTCCGAGATCGTAGAGCGCGACCAGGTCGGTCACGTCCGCGGTGATCGGCTCGTCGTCTTCGTCATCGAGGAACAGCCTGATGCCCTCTGGACGTGTGCCGAAGAACCAGTCGTTCGACATCCCGAAGCTCGTCGCGAACGACAGCCGATCATCCTCGAACGCGTCGAACGTGATCACGTACGCCTGCCCGCGAGACGCCAGGCCCACGTTCGTCGAGCCGTCCGGGATGTCGAAGCTGCCGAAGGCCTCGATCGGCTCGCCGGTCAGCGTCCTGACGAGCGCGGTGTGATCGCCATCCTCGGCCAGCGCTTCCAGCCCGATCCCTCGGTCGGCGTCGCCCGGGAGGAACAGCGGTCCGTTCACGGTGTGCAACACGAACACGCCGGGACTGATCGGGGTCGAGATCCCGGTGGTGGTGGCGAGCGTGTTGTTGAGCCCGGCCGGGTTGCCATCCTCCGCGAGCTGCTCGAGCCCGCGAACCCCCACGCCCGTGCTCGGGTTGAAGAGCGGTGCGGGCTCGATGTGGAGCGCCCATTCGAGCGGCATCAGGGCGATCGCCATCGTGCCCTGCGAGGTCACCAGGGTGTTTTGATCCGACACGTTCGCGATCCGCAGCCGGAACGTGCGATTGGCTTCGGGCGTGAGCGTGACCCGGATCATGTCGGTGGTGGGCGGCCGGACGAAGGTCGCGCCATTGCTCAGCCGGATCTCGATCGGGACCTCGCGAACGCTGGTGTTGGGATCGGCCGCGCCGACCCCGGGGGCCGGCTGCTTGGTGCCGATCGAGTCGCCGACGCCCGGCTCCTGATCGTACTCGGTGCCGGCGTTCCATACCGTGACGAAGCGCGTGACGTCGCCGCTGATCGGGTTGTTCTTGGCGTCGTACAGCGGGATCCCGCTCGCGACCGGTGCGAAGAACCAATCGTTCGACTGCGCGAGCATGGTCGCGAAGCTGACGGATTGTCCGACGCCGGCCGAGAACCGGATCTCGTAGGCTTCGCCGGGTGCGGCGCTCCCCGACGCGCCGGACACCTTGATCGATTGCGCCCCCGACTTGAGGAGGTTCCAGGGAGCGACGTTCTCGATGCGAAGCTCGAAGACCGTCGCTTCGGAGTGATCGCGATCTGCTTCGCTGTCATCACATGCGCCGAAGATGAATGCCCCGAAGATACAGACCGAGGCGGTGGGCCATAAGCGAGTGTTCATGATCGTTGTCCTTGCAGGCAATTCACCCGAACCACATGCGACCACCGCGCCACCACGATCCTCGCGGTTCGAACACTTGCCGAGATGCCAGACCGCGACACTCGATTCGATGCGGCACGCTGGCCCGCGGGCGCACCCACAACGAGGAAGCGGAGACGCAGCAGCACACCGTGCTCCGCCGTACCGTGTGCCGCCCCTCACCAAGGATCAGCCGTCGTCGAGCGGCAGCGCCGTGACGCCGTGTTGCTGACCGCGCGTTCGAGGTGGAAGCGAAGCGCGCCGAGCACGTGCTCGCAGGGCCCTCGATCGCGGCGAGGTTCGTCGAACCGGCGGTCCGCGAGCGAGGTCCGTCACGAGCCTGGCGGATACGGCCCCTGGAAGGCGACGACCTCGGCCGCGCGCGCCGCCGCGAACGCCACCGCTTCCGGAGCTGCGCGGCCCTCGCCGAGCGCGAACGTCAGACCCGCGGCGAACGTGTCGCCCGCGCCGTAGGTATCTCCGGTGACCGTCGCCGGGACGGCCGCATACGGATGCCGCACGCCGTCGGGGAGCATGAAATAGCCGCCCCGCGCGCCGTCGGTGCGCACGACGAGGTGCGGGACCACCGGCAGGTCACCGGGTGCGTAGCGCTCTGCGGGATCGTTGTCGCTGCCGACCAGCGCATCGAGCTGGATGGCGGCCTCGCGGAGGAGTGGCAAGACGCGCGAGGTCGCGACCACCGCCCGCGCACGCCGCGCCTGGTGAACGGCGGCAACATCCCCACCCGTGATGTAGACCGCGTCGCACGTCGCGAGCTCGTCCCACGGAAGCGCGTCCGCGCCGTGGACGACGATCCGATCACCGATCACCACGATCGTGCGCTCGCGCTGCGCATCGACGAACGTGAGCGCTCGCCGCTGCGGCTCGCGGCGGAAGGTCGCGCGGACCTTCACGCCGCGCGCACGCAGGTCGTCGTGCGCGCGGTGCCCGAGTGCATCTTCGCCGAGCGCGGTGAAGAAGCCGCTCTCCGCGCCCCACCGTGCGAGCTGCACCGCTGCCACCGCGCCGCCACCGGCGGGCACCGCCAGGATCGGATCGACGTGCACGATGTCGCCCGCTCTCGGCAGCTGATCGACTCGCACGAACTCGACCCACTCGACATGACCGACAACCGCGACGCGCACGCCCGAGCGTGTAGCACGTCGAGAACAGGAACGTGAGCGCTCCGTCCGTCACGTCGCTGCGCCGAGTGGGTCGCCGCGCAGCCTGTCAGACGAACTGTCTGGACGATCGGGCACGTGAACCGTGCAACTTCGCGAGAACACGCGAGCGCGATCGGGCACACCGATCGCACCGGGCACGCGACATGACCAGATACATGTTGATCTCGATCGCGCTCGCGATCCCCGCCTGCTCGGAATCCACCGAGCCGATCAACCCCGATGCCGCTTCCCCGATCGAAGGCGTGCCGCAGATCGCGTGTCTCCCCGAGACCTGCGAGCTCGGCACCGCGTGCGGGATGCAGCGCGATGGCTGCGGTGGCATCACGTGGTGCGGTCCGTGCGACTGCGACTCGGACTTCGCGACGTGTGAGGTCGAGACCCCCCCGATCGCCGAATTCACCTTGCTTCTCGCGCCGGGCGAGACGCTCACCGCGGAGACCTCGAGCCTGTCCGCCGACGCCGACAGCGTGCTGCACGTACTCGACGCGTCCGGCGCGGAGCTCGCGATGAACGACGACCTCTCGCGGTTGAACCGCGCGTCGCGCGTGCAGTACCAGGCGCCGCCGCTCGGGTTCAAGACGGTGCGGATCGTCGCACGCGCGAAGACGGCGTCGAATACCGGCACCGCGACGCTGACGTTTCGCAACGCGAGCCAGCAGGTCGTGCTGTCGTACGCGATGCAGGTGATCGCCGCCGTACGCACGGGCGATCGGCTCGAGACCGTGGGGTTGCCGGGCGACCACAACGCGACCCACGTCGTGTACACGCTCGACGGGATCAACGTCACGGGCCGTTCGGCGGGCACGACCGCGACGGCCGGTGGCGTCTCGATGGCGCTCCAGCCGGTGGGTTCGAAGCGTTTCCTGATCGGCCGCATCGGATCGACGGGCGTGGCAACCCACGCACGGTTGCTCCGCAACGACGCCGCGAACGCGGGCCACGACAACGATGGCGACGGCCTCGGGTTCGCGCTCGAGCAAGCGCTGGGCACGTGCGCGAGCCATCTGGGCACGGTGGTCGGCCCCGACGGGCAAGTGTTCGCCTGCGCCGATGCGGTCGACACGCGCGACACCGATGGTGACGGCCTGCGCGATGACTGGGAGGTCCGCGGTCGGCTCGACGTGTCGCCACCGCAGGCGCTGGTGCGCTGGGGCGCCGATCCTCGCCACAAGGACGTGTTCGTCGAGGCCGACTACGGCAAGGAGAGCCCGAGCGAAGCCGAAGAAGCGATCGGCGAGTCCGAGGTGACGACGTGGGCCTCGTACTGGGAGGATCGCGGTGCCGACCTCACGGTGACCGAGATCGCGCAGCGCGCGGGTTCGATCCTCAACCCCGACAACAAGGTCGGAGTGCGCCTGCACGTCGATACCGGTGTGGAGCCCACGCAGGGCCGCTGGGCGGCGCTCTACGGCAACTGGGGCGGCCACGACGTGCTCGCCGCCGTGAGCGATGGCAAGGGCGGCTGGAAACGGACCAGCTACCCAGCCGCACGCACGCAATTCATGAGCCCCGCGCGACGCGGCATCTTTCGTTACGGCCTACGTGTGGCGAGCGGCAGCGGCCAGACCGCCGGCTTGGCGTTCACGTGGGGCGGTGGCGGGCGCGTCGCGGCACACGAGCTCGGCCACACCGCCGGGTTGTTCCACGACGGTCTCTACAACGCGCAGGCTTCGATCAACTGCAAGCCGAACTATCCGTCGATCATGAACTACGGGTTCGACCAAGCGACGATGCATAGCTTCTCCGGCGGGACGAGGGCGGCGCTCGACAACGCGGCGCTGCCCGAGCGAAGCGTGGTGTCGCCGCTCGACACCCGATATCTCGACGACATGGAGCAGTTGTACGGCCATCGCATCGATCGCGCCGAAGGCCACATCGACTGGAACAACGACGGCGTATTCGCGAACGGAACCGTCGAGGCGTATGCCAGCAACCACGAGAGCGGCGCCTGCGAGCGCACTCGCGAGGGCTCGACGAAGCCCGTTGGCACGGTCACGACGAACCTCTCGCCGGCACTCGCGCGGCTCGGTACGCGGACGATGATCTTCACGGCCGCGAACGGCAAGGCGAGCTACTCGTTGACGACGTCGGCGCTGCACTGTCGCGTCCCGAGCGGCCAGTGCGCGTCGTTCCCGACCAGCGGCGAGATCACGGGGCTCGACAGCGACTACGGCATCGACGCCGTCACGCTCCAGGATCGCCGCTCGATCCTCGTCGTCGGGCTCAACAGCGCGTACACGCTGCGCTGGACACGTGTGACCGGGTTCTCGATCACCACACAAGCGGCGATCACCACGCCGATCAAGACGCTGGCAGGCAACGCCTACGACGAGCCTTCGCTCGCGATCGGCGACGACGGCAAGCCGACGCTGTTCTATCGCGACGCGTCGGGTGCGCTGTTCCTGCGCCGATACCTCGTCGACAGCGACAGCTGGAGCCCGGAGGAGCCACTCCTCGACGAGACCGACACGCCGGTGCGCATGGCACTGCTCGGGTCGCCCGCCGCGATCATGGCGCCCGCGATCGTGAACCAGACGTTCGCGATCCCGGTCATGACGCTCGCATTCGCGGGGCCGATCACGAACTGCCTGCAGCTCTGGGATCGTAGCCTCGTGACGGGTCGCTGGGCACAGCGCTCCACCGCGCTCACCGGGTGCAGTGCCGGATCCCCGGAGCTGCAGTCGATCGGGCGCCCGGCGCTCGCGTGGGTTCCCGACCCCGAGGACGTCACGCTGCACGGCCGCTTGCACCTCGTGTATCGATCCCGCTCGGGCGACGACGTCGATCACCATCCGGTGCGCCAGATGACGAGCGTTGGCTGGCCGCTACCACGGCTCGCGATCCGCTCGTTGTACGACAACCCGTGGACCTACGCGTATGGCGTGGATCTGCTCTACGAACCCGGCATCGACCAGAACCTGCGAGCGGCGATGGTCGCGACCGATGCACCCGACGACGTGGCGAGCCGACGCCGCATCCGGTTCGATCCGGTCGCCGACGGGATCACGCAGTTCACGTACGACGACAACAACGACTGGCGCGCGATGCGTCATGGGGTATGCGCACCGATCGCCGCCGAGCAGCCGAGCTCGACGCGCGTGACATGCCCGCCGGCACCTGCACCTTAGCGGGCGGCGGTCGCGGTCTTCGCTTCGGCGGGAACCCCGAGAGCTCCGGACCTCACCAGAGGTCCGGAGCTCACCCGATGGTACGTGTGATGCAACCACTGGCGGCATGCGCTACCTGCGCCGCCACCCGATCGCCTGCTACCTCGTCATCACGTTCGCGGTGACCTGGAGCGCGTGGATCTCGCTCGCGATCACCGGGCGCGGCGTCACCATCGGCTTCACGCCGGTCTACTTGCTCGGCCTGATCGGGCCCGCCGTCGGCGCGATCGTCACGACCGCGATCGTTGCAGGCCCCGGCGGGCTGCGCGCACTCGTTGCGCGGATGTTCCGGATCCGGGCCGGTGCCCGGTGGTGGGCGGTCGCGCTCGGGATCCCGCTCGCCATCGCCCTCGTGATCGGCGCGGGGGCGTACACGATCGCGACGTTCGGGATCGCGGGCCTCCACCCGTGGCGTGACTTCGGCGCGTTCAACGGCTTCGCAGTCGCGAGCCCATTCGTGCTGTGGCTGTTGCTCGTGGTCGTCAACGGCTTCGGCGAGGAGACCGGCTGGCGCGGCTACCTCCTGCCGCACCTGCAGCAGCGCTGGTCACCGCTCGTGGCGAGCCTGCTCGTCGGGGCGGTGTGGTGTGCGTGGCACGTGCCCGCGTTCTTCGTCACCGAGACCTACCGCGAGATGCCGCCGGCGATGATCCCGATGTTCTTCGTCGGCGTCCTCAGCGGATCGATGTTCCTGACCTGGCTCTACAACCGCGGTCGCAGCAGCATCCTGCTCGTCGCGGTGTGGCATGGCACGTACAACTGGCTGAGCGGCTCGGTCGGCGCGCGCGGCGCGCTCGCCTCGATCGAGACCATGGCCGTGGTGGTGATCGCGGCGATCCTGCTGATCCAGGAGCTTCGCGCGATCCGGCGCGAGCACCGCGGGCAGCCGGCGAGCCACGTGATGGCGCCGACCACGATCGCGGTCTACGGCGCGTCGACGTGACTCGCGACGGTCTCGATCACCGAGGTGTCGACGTCGGCGACTCGCTCCGAGCCCTCGGCCTCGATGTCATCGTAGTGCCCGGACGAGCGATCATCGGGGCCGACGTTCACGTGGCCCTCTGCAGGGAGGTCGCGGCGATCCGCGAGATCGCGAGCTCGTTCGGGGGGCACCTCTTCGGTGGGTGACGGGTTGGGTGGCGGCGGTGGTCTGCGGGAACGTCTGAGCGGTGGTTTGCGTGGCATGGTGCCTACCGATCGTGGTTCATGATCGATAGGTGCATCCGGCGTGCCTCGCCGCAGCCAAGGCGCGAGACGTGCAGCCAATCTCGGACCGTGGTTAACTGCCTCCGTGCCGGCGATCGAATTTCCACGACATCATCTCGTCTCCTTGCAGGATCTCGCCTCGCGCGTGATCGATCTCAGACCGGTCGGCTGTGACCGCGAAACGGTGGCGCGGGACCTGCTCACCGGGTTCTTCGACGTCTGCATGCGGTCGGGCCTCGACAAGGTCCTGATCGAGCTCGCCGAGGCATTCTCGCCGCTCGACCCCGACGACCGGCTCGCGCTCGCCGATCATCCGCGCCTGCTGGCAGCGCTCGCCGAGAAGGTCCACCTCGATGACGTTGGACCGCGAAACGCGAAGCCGCGACAGCTGGCCGAGGAGCTCGTCGCGAGCCTCGCGCTGACGCTGACCGACGAACCGGATCGAACCATCACGCTGCCCGATGCCACTCGAGTCGAGGTCACCGCGGCCCTGGCGAGCGTGATCGATGTCGAGCTCGGCATCCCACAGATCCGCGAGAGCTTCATCGCGAAGGGCCGCGAGCTGTGCGAGGCGCGCTATGTCGGCGCGTTCGACAAGATCACCGCGCAGCTCGATGACGGCGGCACGCGCATGATCCGGCAGCCGAAGGTTCCGCTCGATGCGGTCCAGGCGGTGCAACGGGTGATGTTCGAGGCGAGGAACGCCGTCATCGAGCGGGCCGCGAACGCCGCGATCGACCGAGCCAAGCAGGCGCTCGCGCGCGCGAACCCCGAGGCCGCGGCGCGGATCGATGTGCCGATCACGCATCGCCTGACGCCGCGCCAGGTCGCGATCCGGCGCGCGTGCGAGGCGCGGGTCCCCAAGGTGGCCGCCTCGATCGTACAGTCGTTGTGCGAGAGCCTGACCGAGCTGTCACGCCTCGCATGGCAGCCGCTGGAGAAGCCGGTCCGTCCGTACGCGGCGAGCCAGACGTTCGCGGTCGGCGACCTCCTCGATCATCCGAAGTTCGGTCGCGGCTCGGTGCTGGCATGTGTCGCGCAGCGCATCGAGGTCGAGTTCCCCGACGGGCCGCACACGCTGGTACACGTGCGACCCGGCAAGAACTGACCCCGATCACTCCTCGGCGACCCGGCGGATGGTGTTCGTCTCCGGCACTCGTTCGCGGTCAGCGCGGCTTGGGGGTACCGCGATGGAATTCGACGAAGCACCGGTCAGGACCCACGGACGAACCCAGAACGGCGGATGGTGGCGAACGTGCTGTCCGTGCCCGCATCGCAGCTCTGCGACCCAATCGCCGACCTCGTCCTGATGGAATCCGTCGATCGCGCGCTGCACGGCTACTTCGCCGGCGCCGCGAGCTTGGTACGAACGTCCCACAGCTCGGGAAAGAACGTGAGATCGAGCGCTTGCTTCAAGAAGCCGACCCCCGAGCTGCCACCCGTTCCGTGCGCGAAGCCGATGATGCGCTTCACGGTGGTCATGTGTCGGAAGCGCCAGAGCTGGAAGCGCTCCTCGACATCGACGAGCTTCTCGCACATGTCGTAGGCAGCGTAGTTGCGATCGGGGTCGGCATAGATGGCACGAAACACCTCGAGCACCTCTGCGCTCTGCTCGTAGGGCTGAGTGAAGTCCCGGGTGACGCGGTCCTCGGGCACGGCGTGGCCGTGGCGCGCGAGCCAGCGCAGGAACTCGTCGTAGAGCGACGGCGCCGCGAGCCGCGCCGCGAGCTCGGCGTGCACGCGCGGCTCGTTCTGGTGCGGCCTGAGGGTGTTCGCGTCCTTGTTGCCGAGCACGAACTCGAGCGCACGGTACTGGTAGCTCTGAAATCCACTCGCCTTGCCCAGCGCGCCGCGAAACTGGAGGTACTCGCTCGGCGTCATCGTCTCGAGCACCGCCCACTGCTCGAACAGCATGCGCTGGACGTGGCCGACCCGCGCGAAGATCTTGAACGACTCCTCGAGCCGGTCGGTGCGCACCAGCTTCACCGCCAGGTCGAGCTCGTGCAGCAACAGCTTGATCCACAGCTCGCTGGTGTGATGCTGGATGATGAACAGCATCTCGTCGTGCGCCTCGGTCACCGGCCGCTGCGCCGCGAGCAGCTCGTCGAGGTGCAAGTAGTCGCCGTACGTCCCGCCCTTGGGAAGGTCGAGGTGGATCGTGGTCTCGAGCTCGCGGCGATTCTCGCTCATCGCGGCAATCTATGCCGGTTCCAGAGACTTGGTAGGGCGTTCGACGCCATCTGCAGGGCGTCCATTCGCCGCAGGCCTACTCGATCGACGCGCCGTAGGTGATCGTGGCGATCCGATCGATCTGGGTCTGGGCCGGCTTGAAGCTCTCCGCGGTGCCGTCGGGCCACCGCACCTCGACGTCGAAGCCGCAGCCGAGCTCGCCGAGCCCGAAGTAGAGGACGCGGGTGTCCATCGAGTTGTAGGTGCCACGGCTCGACTTGACCTCGCGCACCAGCTTGACGTCACCGCTGGTGATCGTCACGCGCGTGCCGATCGCATCGCGGTTGATCGCGGTGCCGTCGCCGACCATGCGCAGCGCGAGCCAGTGGTGCTGGTCGCCGAGGTCGTTGCGGAACAGCAGATTCGCGCGGCCGCCACCCTGATCGCGCGCGCCGATCAGCAGATCGAGATCGCCATCGCGGTCGACGTCGGACCACGCGTGGTTCTGCGCGCCCTTCGTGCCCGGTCCACGATCCTCGTCGGTGAACCCGACCGCGCGGTCGAGCGCCGCGAACGTGCCGTCCGCCTGCTGGTGCATCAGGCCGAACCAGCCCTGCTGCAGCTCGGTCGTGTAGCCGGCCTCGTACTTGTCGGTGCGCGACAGCGAGATGTCCATCCGCCCGTCGTTGTCGAAGTCGACCATCGCGGCGTCGACGTCGCCTTCGTTGTAGGGCAGCCGGCGCGCGAGCCACGCGTTCTCGAACGTGTAGCCACCGGCGGCACCGCTGTTGAGCAGCAGCGTCGTCGGATCCGACCAGGTGCGGTTGTAGTCCCCACCCGGGTGCGAGATCGCCGAGACCACGAGGTCGAGATCGCCATCGCGATCGGAGTCCTCGCACGCGAGGCCGAAGCCGTTCGAGCCGATGTACTGACCGGGTCCGCGCCCCGGCTCGAGCGCCGTGCCCAAGCCCGTCGCGGGGATCCAGTAGTTGCCGGTCGCGAGGCTCGCGAAGCCGGTCTCGACCGCGACGTTCTTGAAGCCGGCCGCCCCGTCGTTCTGGTAGAGGAGGTTCTGCGCGCCCCCGAGCGACACGCCGTAGACCGACACGAAGATGTCGAGATCGCCATCGTCATCGTAGTCGCACGCGACGCTGCCGTTCGACGGGCTCGCCACCGTGCCGCCGAGCGTGGTCCGCATGAACGTGCCGTCGCCGCGTCCGAGCAACAGCTCGTCGGGGGCAGCGTAGCTCGTGTGACCGGCGCCGATGAACAGATCGAGCCTGGCGTCGCCGTTGAAGTCGGCGAACACCGCGTTCGCGTGGACGGTGTTGCCGGAGGGACCCTCGACGCCGCTGCCGGGCTGCTCGGTGAAGTGACCGCTGCCGTCGTTGAGCCACAGCGAGCTCGCCTTGCCGGCGAGCGGGATGTCGAGCCCCGCGAAGCAGTCCTGGTCGCCGTCGTTATCGACGTCGCCGAACGCGAAGAAGCCGGCCTGCACGTCGGCGAGGCCGGACGCGGCGCTGACCTCGGTGAACGTGCCGTCGCAGCCGCTCTTGAACACGAGGTGCGTGAACGGGACGCCGGCCTGGGCGTTGGGATACAGCGAGTGCGCGACGATCTCGTCGCAGCCGTCGCCGTCGAGGTCGGCGAAGGCGAGCCGACTGTGATCGTTGATCGGGATCGGCGTCGCCGGGGCGGCGGTGAAGTTGCGCGCCTGGATCCCGCTCGCGCTCGAGATGTCGACGAACGTGGCCGCCCCGGGCGCCTGCACGGGCTTCGCGACGCACTCGATCGGCTCGTCGCTCGGCTGGGGATCACCGCTGCAGGCCGCCGTCGCGAGGACGATCGACCCGATCACATGCCTGGGCTTCATGGCGCGCAGTCTCGGATCGCGGCGCCTCGCGACCCATCGATAGATTCGGCACGGTCCCGATACGATCGGCCGCGCGGATCACAGGATGATGTCGGCGGCGGCGAGGCGGAAGATCAGGAACGCCTTGAAGCGATTCGTGCCCGTCGAGTGAAACGCATCCGCGCTCTGGCCATCCGCCGGCTCGTACCACATCCAGCGCGCCGCGCTCGTGATGCCCTCGGTGGTCGCCGTGGGCTGACAGACGATCGGGAACGTCCCGGCCGCATCGTCGTTCAGCTCACCGACGGCGAGCGTGCCGAGCGCCCCCGCGGTGACCGGACCCGCGGTGTTGACCCAGCCCTTGCTCGTCGTCGCGGCTCCGCTGCCGTCGTTGCAGCGCGTGATCTCCGTGTTGATCACCGCGAGCGTGGGGCCGACCTGCGAGCTCGAGAAGTCGACACCGGTCGCGCACACCGAGAACTGCGGGTCGCCGGTGAGCACCTGACCCGTCGCGCGCGTGAACTGCCCGAGCACGCCCTGCGTGACGGCGAGATCGTCCCACGCGACGAGGTAGAGGTACGCCCCGGCGGGCGCGTCGGCCTCCGGGATGTCGTACTGCTCGGGCCCGTTCCCGATCGGACAGTTGAAGATCTGCCCGGCCGTCTGCGCGCGCGTGCCCTGCGTGAAGTGCGTGACGCCGGCGCCATCACCGTAGCCAAAGCTGTAGGCGTTGTCGGCGGTGAACACGACGCGCACGGGCCCCGCGGCGATCGGCGGCGGGGCGTCGACGGTGGGCACGGCATCCACCGACGCATCGACGTCGACGGCGTTGCCCGCATCGATGTTCGAGCGCGCGGTCGGCCCACAGGCTGCAAGCACGACTATCGTGATCGTCCTCGTCCTCATGCCGCCGAAGTAACACGCGACGCGCTCGGGCCGTTCGATACGATCGGCCACGCCACGTTCGGCTGCGGCGTCGTGCGTGCCGCGCTCGATCGATCCGGCTTCTGGCCGAGCCTATCGTGCGTGAGCGTTGCTCGCCGGCCGGAAGTGCTTCGTCGGGCCGTAGGCTTCACGCCGGCTCCGCGGGCGCGCCGCACACATTGCACCTGGCGTCCGCGCCCACGACCCCGACGCAGGTGCCGTCCGCGCACACGCGACGCTCGCTCCAGTCGTGGTTGTCATCGGCCTCGGCGTCGGCCGTTTCGTGTTCGTCGTCCGCGTCGTCCTCGTCCTGGTCCTCGTCGTCGAGCGCGGCCTCGTCGCGGTAGGGGTGGCTCGCGGCCGGCAACGCGCGGATCCGGGCGCCATCGGTCCACCACTGGCCGTGGTCGAGCGTGGCGCGCGCGCGGATCACCGTGTGCTGGCAGCCTTCGCACACGAACAGGGTCAGCGGCGCCGACACCTCGGTGTGCTCCTCGTTCCTGCGATCCATCGCGAGCCGGAACCGGAAGTAGGTGTCGCACTCGCACTCGGGGCAACGCGCCCACGGATCGTCATCGAGCTCGTGCTCGCCCCGGAGCACCGCGAGCGCCGCCTCGCGATCGAACAGGCAGCGCTCGAGCACCTGCTCGCATTCGGTTCGCAACGCGGAGATCGCCGTCCGCGACACGTCGCGCTCCTGCTTCATCGCCTCGACGACGGCGTCGAGCGTCGCCCGCCGGACCTCTCGTGGGTCGTCCATGATCGCATCATGTCGCAACGGGCCGCTCCGGGTTAGCGTTGCGGATGCGTTTGGGACTTGTCGTATTCGGCGTCCTGCTGTGCGGTGCCTGCGGTTCGAAGCCCGAATCGTCCTCGTCCGACGATCCGGATCAGTCGAGCAAGGCGAGCAAGTCGAACCTGACCAGGGCACAGAAGGCCGCGCGGGACCTCGACGCGCAGCTGATCGATCCGCCCCCCGACGTCGTGGCCGCGCTCGGAGCCGAGGTCTATCCCGGGGCCAGGGTGCTGAAGTCGATGAAGGCAGTGCGCGGCGAGGGCCGGGTCGACTACGTCTTCTTCACATCCGACTCACCACAGAAGGTCCGTGACTTCTACGAGGGCAAGCTCGCCAAGGCCCACCGAGGCGACGCCGTGATGGAGAAGATGAACGCGTTCGTGGTGAAGGGCACCAACACGAACGGTGACCAGGTCACGGTCCAGGCGCAGGGACACGGCGAGCAGACGACGTTCCACTTCATCGTCTCCAAGAAACAGTGACGGGCAGCTTCCCCGAAGCCGTCTTCGGTGCGCATCGCAGCCGCACACGATCCAAGCCGAGAATCGAGGAGTGGCGGTGGTTGCTCGCGCTGGGCCGGCGTGCGAAACGTCGAACGGGAGCTGCATGATCCTCGACCCGGAAGACGCCGCCTTGTTCTACCGAGCCTGGGGCGCCCTGCTGACATGGGTCAACGATCAGCGGCGCATCGTTGCGCGGTCGCCTGTTCTTTCATCGCGGGGACGACAGCGACTTCGTGGCCGAACGAGCAACCAGGAGCCCCGAGGCGCCGCACAGGCGCACGACGCGGCGAACCCGAAAGCAGCGCTCCTGAGCCAGTGGTTACGCCCGCGAGGCCCCGCTTGATCGCGGCGGTATGCTTGGACTCGCCGAAGGGTCCAGGTTCGACGACCGCCTCAACATCTCGACGTTGTTGACGGAGATGGGAGTGGAGGTGGGAGGTATGCGCTGATGACAACGGACTCGGGCTGAGAGCCAGCTGGGTCAGCGCGACCCGAGGAACGTTGTCCCCAGCAGCGCACAACCCCGCGTCCCGCCGGACCTGACGATTGGCTGACGGCTTGCTTCGCGTTGGTCGGCAATGCGCAGGTTCCAAGCAACGGGTCCGGTCGAGGTCCGCTCACTCCGGCACCGCGTCTACGAGGTGCAGTCGGGGCTGGTCCGAGCAGCATTCTACGACCGCGCGGGTATGGTGCTCGCGATCCACGTCGCCCAGCTGGGAGCGGATTTCTTGGCGTCGCGAGTCGCACCGCGCGTGTTGATCTCGTTGGTCGATCTCGGTGCAGTGCCGAACAAGGCGCTGGCACTCGCGATGCGAGTCCTCGATCGCGAGAACACCTCGATCCATCGGCGGATGGCAGCCCGGTTCTGACCCAGATCACCGCAGGTGGGCATTGCGCCGAACGTGCTCGTGCCTCGCCAGGTAGTGGAGGCGGCGGGAATCGAACTCTACCGGGCCACATTTGATGACGAGCGTTTGCTGCACTCTCAACAATCTGTGACCCGGTGAGTTGGACGGTGTTCTGCTCCGTTCCGCCCAGTCGGGCCGAGCGTGGGCAGAGCGCGCGCGGGCTACTTCAAGAGGAGCTCGGTGCGCGCAAGGTCGTGCAGCGAGGTCAACGTCGCGAGCATCTGCCGAAGGTCGTCCATCCTTGGAGTGGGACTGAGGCTGTAGCGAAAGGCCGTGGCGTACGCGGACAGTGGTTCGAGCGGACGGAATCGTTCACGCCACGGATCTCCGGCGGGAAGGGGACGCGGCTCACCACCCGGACGGCCGTCGATGAGGATCACGAGGTCGTGGTCCTTCGTGTTGAGCAAGCCACGATGCAGTCGCACGGCACCTAAGATCTTCTCGGCAGCTTGCTGCAGGTGATTCGCGGCGAGCACGTTGGGTGGATCGACGAGCAGGCGGTTGGCCGCATCGAGATCGAGACTCGCGGCGTCGAGCAACTTCGCGATCGGCTTGCTCGCCCGCTTCGAGTCACCGTCCATAGACGACGTGACCTTCGCGCGCGACGGCCTCCGCGAGCTCACCTAGGGTGCTTCGGCTTTCGTCGAAGTCGCGACGACGGATCGGAATCACCTCGATCCGCTGGCGGCGCAGCTCACGCAAGCTGCTCCATACGGCGGCGAGATCGAGATCGCGGTCCGGTGCTGTGTCAGGCAGCACAGCCATGAGATCCCAGTCGCTGTCGGGCCCATGCGTCTCTCGCGCACGACTTCCGAACAGCCACACCTCTTCCGGCGCGAGCACCTCGACGATGCGCTCGATGACGCCAGGTGGGAGCGCGACCGCGACCATCCATAAAGGGTAGCGAGGTTTGTCCTCGGGGACAACTGGCACGAGACCGACCGCCAACAATCGATACGCCCGAGTACGTGAGCGTGGCTGCTACGAAGGCGAGGTCATGCCGAAAGGTCAGTTGCACGAAGACCTCGGATGCCTGGAACGCTGTTCGAAGTGGGGCATCGCCCGCCATGAAGCGAATCTATTGCGAGCCGCAACGACACCAAAGCGGTCTTGCCGAGATAGCCCATGGCTGACAGTCGTCCATGCGATCGTAGAAGGAGGATCAATGGCGCGCGCCGTTGCATTCGTACGATCAGCGCAGCATCAACCGCAGTCCGAGATCGAACCCGTACGCGGCACCGCCAACGCTCCACGTCTCCATGATCGGAGGACTGCAGAACGGAGCGCAGTAGCGGACCTCTCGGTCGGCCTCGTGTGCCAGTGATCCATCGAGGCTCACACCACCGACGACAAGGAGCGCTGGCGTCAGGGCGAACGAGACTGTCCCCCGTACGCCGCCGAGCGGCACCCAGAAGCTGACGCTGCCGACGCCGGTCAGGTCCGTCCGTCTCGCGGCGACTTCGAAGTACTGAAGGCCCAGCTGAGCCTCGACCTCGGCATCCAGCCGGCGGTGAGGCAAAGGAAGTCCGATCGCTGCCACGACACCTGCCGTATACGCGCGGCTGTCATTGCTATCCGAGAGCCGCAGCCCGAGCGCCGGGCCGACACGAAGCCTCCCGAGGTGCTTGCGTAACACTGCCTGCACGGTTGCGCGCGCGGACGGATCGGGATCCCGTTGAGTCGCGTTGCTCGCACCGAAGGCTCCACCTTGCGCGAATACATGGAGCGAAGCATCACCCCATCGGTTGCGACCCGAAGCGGGCCGCGAGCGCAGCTCGATCTGCGTCAGGGCGTCATCGGCAGGCAGCTCGCAATGCTCCACGCGGAGCTGGTCGCCTTCGACGACGCCCGTGACCTGACTGCCTTGCTCATCCCACATGGAGAAGCACCCGACGGGCCGACCACGGTCGTAGCGACCCATGCTCTTGCGCGTGCCATCGGGGTACCAGAACCCCCATGCCCCGTCGGGCACCGACGTGGATCCATCCTCGACGTAGCGACCATGCGACTCGACTCCGCCATTCGGGTACCAGTGCGTGAATGGGCCGCGCAGTCCGCCGCTCTTGGCGGTTGGATGCGCCATGCCGAGGAGGCTCGGGTAGTCGCGACCGGGCACGGGCATCGCAGCGACGCCGGCCACCGTCCTCGCGCACCACTCCACACGCCCTGTCGGACGATCCTCGCTCGCGAGTCGCGACTCTGTCGGACAAACGCGAGCGGTGCTCGCGCATGCCGCCACGCCAACGCCCACGCCCACGCCCACGACCAACCAGCGCATGTTCGCAAGCTACACCGGAGACCGAGAGGTTGGGCCTGTTCCAGCTCTCGTCTGCTCACCCGTGATGCGTGAACGCAACATCGTCTGTCGCAGTTCCGGGAAAGCGACTCATGGCAGCCCGCTGCACAGGTAGAGCCCGCTCAGGAGTAGCTCGGTCTTCACGTGGACAAATCCCGCGCTGCGGAGCGCAACGTGTTGCTCCTCCTCCGTCGAATGGAGCGCGATCTGATCGTGTACAACCCGCAACTCCGAGGGCTCGGAGCACGACTCGAACCATGCCGTTTGGCCCGCGCGCAGGGATAGAGCACGCGGCGCGAAGAACCGAAGTCCGTCGTACTTCATCCATTCTGCCTCGATCTCGGGATGCTCGGCGTCGGGCACGATGTCGAACGTCAGGAAGTCGTTCAGATCGAGGTGAGCGGCCTGCGGCAGTCGGGATAGAGCACGCCGAAACGCCCCGATCCTCGTGGCGGAGGGCAGCAGTCCTGCCCGGCGCCTAACAACATCTGCGCCCTGACGAAGGGCAAGGAGGCGGGCGAGCGGTGCCCCGAATACTATTTCTTGCCCGGCGGACGCTAAGAACGGATTCCGAAACTCGACTGGGCCGCACTCGTCGAGCGCGTGGTCGGCCGAGACGTCTGCCCGCGCCGCGCTATCGCCCCGGTGTGGGCGATCACGTTCGCTTGCTACAGTCGACGATTCCTCATCGGAAAATGGTGGAGGCGGCGGGAATCGAACTCTCCCGAAGAACTTGTGTTCCGGTGAGTTCCGCCTCGTTCTGCTCCACTCCGGTCGTTCGGGCAGAGTTTGGGCAGAGTCGCCGCACCAAGAACCGCAGGTCATGGCGGGGACACGAGCCGGTATCCGATCCGCAAGACGATGTCGTGAACCTCGCGCCGATCGACTGCAGTCTCGAGCATCATCACGTACGCGCCGAGCAGCGCCTTCGGCACGCCACCCTGGACGAGCTGGGTCTCGAGGACATCCCCGAGCTCGAACCGGCAGATCGGTCCCGGCGTGGTCGGCGCGGCCGGCGCGGTGACCTGCTTGAACGGCTGCGGCGGCGGTGTGGCCGCCTTGCGCCCGATCGCCAGCCGCGTCGCGGGGAGCGCGCGCAGCGGTGTTAGGATCTCGAGCGACGCGCTCGTCGTCTCGAGCGTCCGACCGGGCGCCGCGAGGTAGCCAGGGAAGTGCCGCGCGGTGAGCTCGAAGCCGACCTGGGTGCCCGGGGCGCTACTGACCAGGCGGTGGAACGCATCCGGGAACTCGGCGCGCAGGTCGAACGTGCGTACCAGCAACGGCGCCGTGGCGCTCGCCGTCGCGAGGAGCGCGAGCAGCTGCCTCGACGTGCCGTCCCAGCGCTGCTTCAGGCCCTCGTCGTACTCGGCCGTGTAGTCGAGATGCAGGATGACGTCGCTGATCGTGTGGTAGTCGAACACACGCAGGGTCGTGGGGAGCGACAACACCCACTTGCTGATCGCGCCGGCACCTTCGAACGGCATGTAGCGTTCGTCGCGGAAGTTGAAGTCGAAGACGCCGCCATCGTTCTGCGCCTTGCTGGTCGCGATCGAAGTCGTGTGACGCAGCGGAACCGGCGTCGGCACGATCAGCGGGTCCTGGCCCACTGGCGCCGCGAGTCGGATCTTACTCTCGACGAGGCGTAGCGTCGCACCGATGTTGGCGTGCGGGCCGGTGACGCACGGGATGGTCACCCGCACCGCCTTGAGGCGCCGCCGGTATTGTCCCGGATACGTCAGATCGTAGAACCACTCCGGGATCTCGATCTCGCACTCGCCAGCCACGCGAAGCAGTCCCAGGTCATCGGGCGCGAACTGCGCCAGCGAGAAGCTGTGCTGGACCTCGAGCTCGCGATAGTTGCGTTCGATAAACTGGCGCTCGAGCTGCTGCAGGTTGCTCAGCAGTCGCTCGCCTGCCAGCAGGCCCGCATTGCCCGCATCCCAGTAGTCATTCGACAGCACCGCGTCGTCTGCGGGTCGCTCCGCGCGATAGGCCTGCTCGGCCATCCGCGCGAGGGTGAGGGCGGAGTTGAACGCGAGCCGGTGCAGCCGGCGCAGCTCCTTGGACAGCAGGCGATACCGATCGGCGCTCGAGAACTTCTCGCGGAAGAACGCGAACATCTCCTCGGTCTGCGCGACGCTCTGGTCGTGGATGGCGAGCGCCTGGACGGCGATGTCGCGCTTGATCTCCGCCGCGACGATGTTCTTCTCGATCTGCGCGAGCTCGAGCCGCGCGGTCTCGACCTGGTGTTGCCACTCCTGATCGCGTCGGCGGTTGGAGGCCTCGACGCCCGCGCGTGCGGCGGCCATCTCGTTTGCGGCCGCCACGGCATTCAGCCCCTCGGCGACCGCTCGCCCTGCCGCGCCGAGCTGGCTGCCACCGAACTTCATCGCCGTCGGGGCACCCATGTCGGGGATGATCGTGAGGATCGACGCGACAACCTGCGCGATGCCGGCGGCGGTCCGGAAGTTCGAGGCCTCGCCCTGCAGCTGCTGTTGCTTGCGCTCGCCAGCGATCTGGCCGACCTCGCGAAGTCCGGTGAAGTGCTGCCGGCGATACTCGACGGCAGCCTGCTGGCGCCGCAGGCTCTCGATCGCGTCCTCCGCCGCACGGATCTCGAGCTGGTTGCTGCGGGTCCGCATCGTCAGCAAGTTCTGTTCGTGCACCGCACGCAGGTGAGATAGCTCCTCGGCATCGCCCTTCTCGAACGCGCTGAGGAGCTGGGCCCCGAGGCTCTGCACGGTCCCGGCGTGTTGCTTCGCCTTCTCGATCAGGTAGCCGAACCGGTACGGCGGCAGGTTGCCGGACGTGGCGGCGAGCACGTCATCGATCGACAGGCCCGCGGCTGTCATCCGCACGAGCAAGCGCGGATCGAGCTCGGGTGCGAACAGCTCGACCTGGCGGCGGCGTCCCGTGATGTCGCGGCAGTTGCGGATGTTGAACAGCCGATCCTCGACCCGCGACCAGTACGCCAGCAGATCGCGGTTGGGCGGGATGCAGAACACCGGCCGCTTCGGCGGCACGAGATCGACCGGGTCGTACTCGAGCGTCGGGAGCGGTTCGTCACGCAGGTGCGTTGCCGGCTCGAGGTCCTGCAGGCCGTACTTCACCTCGAGCTCCTCGATGCCGTGGGTCCCGACGAGCTCTCCGAACGGGATCAAGGTCTGGTGTTCCGCAACGCCGATCCCGCCGAGCCCCGTCGTGCTCGTCCAGTAGGTGCCAGTTGCCTTGTGCGTCCGGATCGCGAGGGGCGTTCCGGGCGCGCGGGTTCCGATCTCCGGCGTCGGTTCGTACGGGACCGAGCTCGCGGCGGCGGGCATCGCCGCGACCATCAGGAAGTTGTGTGGTGCCGGCGCTGTGGCCCGCTGCTTCTGTTTGTGGTTCTGCTTCTGCTGCTTCGGGATGACGACCTTGACCGGGTCGCCGTTACCCGGAATCGCGCGCACGGCAGGCGGCGCCTCCAGCTCGACGAGGAAGTCGCTGACGTCGCGCAGCCCGCTACGGACCGAGCGATAGGTCCGCGCCGCCTTGCCTTCACCGCACGAGCCGAGCATCGAGGGGCGCGGCCCGAGGATGTCCTGCGCCATCACGTACAGCATCGTCGCCTCGTTGATCGACTCCGTCGTGAACTGCTGGAACAGGCTGTCGCCCCAGTCGAGCAGGTTGTCGACGTACTTCATCACGATCGACTTCTGATACGCGGTCATGCGCGTGCGCGCGATCGCGTGCGGACTGAACGGCTTCTCGCGATAGGCCGCGAGCGACGCCGGGTCGGTGAGCAGGTCGCGAAGCGACATCGTGATCTGCGACGGTTCGCGGAACTCGCGATAGCGCCACGCGGAGCCCTGCGACGCGGTGGGATCGAAGATGTAGTGATACCAGCGCTGGGTGTCCGCGAACTTGCTCTGGCTATTGAGGTGGTTCGCGATCGCGAACGGGATGTGAAAGAACGTCTCGCGAAAGTACGTGAGACACGCGTTGTCGGGATGGAACGGATTTGCGCGCGCGGGCTCCATCTGCCCGGCGATCGGGCTGAACTTCGAGCGACTCTCGGCGAGCCCTTGCTGGAAGGTCGCGTCGAGCAGGCTGTCCGGGCCGTCGTGCCAGAACTCGCGGGCCAGTGTTCGCGGCAGCGACGTGCCGAGCCGGATGCCCGCATGCGTGGCCCCGAACGGCCGCATCCAGACCGCATCGCCCTGCGCTTCCATGATCACCGTGGAGCTGCGTCCATTGACGACCTGGACGTCCGCCGTCACCGGTCCATTGGCGCGGTTGTCACCGGACCGGGCGTCCTCCTCGAGCGACAGCGCGGCCGCGAAGAACTGCTGCCCGGGATAGGTGACCAGGGTCTGCTGGATCCGTTGCAAGTTTCCGCTCGCCCAGTTGAGCGGGGTCGTGCTGCCTTGCACGACCGCCTCGGGAGGAGACAGGTCGTGAAGCACGCCGGCGCTCGGATCGAAGTCATCCGGCGTCGGCATCGCGGCGGGAACCGGGAGGCGATCGCCTTTGGGCACGAGCGTGATGCGGAGCCGCGCCTCGCCACCGGCGGGCTTGTAGATCTCGGGATACACGCGCTCCCACTGCCAGCCCTCGGGCTTGTAGTTGTCGAGCGCGTCGCGATGATTGCGGTCGCTATCATCCCAGCGGACCATCGTGACCTGCGCGAGGATCGCGGCGTCGTCGCTCGCGATCTCTTCGCGCAAGACGCGCAGTCGCTCCTCCGCGGCGCGCCGGTCGTCGAGCGCGAGCCGTAGCGTCTCATGCTTGCGCGCCTCGTTATCGGCGGCAATCCGCCATGCGATCAGGAGCCCGGCACGGATGGCGGCGAACGTGATCTCGGGCGGGATGCCCAGGAAGATCAGCGCCGCAGCACACGCCGCGATCTCCTCGGGTGTCGGCGGGCGCTGAAACGCGATCTGCGCGTTGACCCGCCCGATGGTCGCCTGGGTAGCGTCCTGCCCCGCCTGGTTGACGGCTCCGTTCGCCGTCGTGACCGCGGCCTCGCGCCCGCCGAGCTGGTCGTTCTTCGCGGCGCGCGCGGCCTCCAGCGCCTGCAGCTTCGCGAGGTCGCGCGGATCCTCCACGATGCGCGAGTCACCGGTGCCTCCGTCCTCCGAGAACCGCGCGACCTGCGGCGAGGACCAGGCACCGTCGGGACGCAGCATCGAGAACTTCACCCGCGTGGTGTGGCGATAGCCGTTGAAGTCCGAGGTCCCGGCGTGGAACGCGTTGACCGGCCGCGTGGTGGTCTCGACCCAGAACACGTACAGCCGGCCCTCGAACAGGATCGGCGACACGGCGCGCACGGGAATCTGCAGCGCCAGCTTCTGCCACGCGGAGAACCGCGGTGCGAGTGGTTGCTCGTCGGGAGAGGCGGACTCGTCGACCTGGCGGTAGTAGTAGACCGGTGCATCGTCCTGCGTGACGCCGAACAGATGCAGCGTGCGCGAGTCCGTGTCGTAGTACGCGCCCGCGATCTTGAGGCGCGCCAGCTCGTCGAACCCGGTGAGGTAGCGGCTGTACGCAGCGTGGACGCTCGCCTTGTCGAGCTCCTGCATCAGCAGGGAGTCCTCGAGCTCCTCGAACAGCGGCGTCTTGTCGTCGCGCAGCTCGGGCTCGAGGTAGTTCTCCGGATACAGGAAGACGCGGCGATTGGCCTCCCACACCCGGTAGTAGCGCCGCCACTGCCACTCGCGGCGCTTCACCGGATCGGAGAACCGCGCGCGTACGCCGGGATTGTTGGGATCGACCGGGTTCCAGTCGAGGCTGCGCTCGAGGTTCATGAGGACGCGGTGGACGTAGAGCTGCAGGCTCGTCGTCGCGGCGACGATGCGCGAGGTCCTCGCACAGCCCTGGACCAGCACGTCGACGAGGAAGTACTCGTAGAGCCGCTCTGGCTCGGAGAATGGGGTCGGCCACCGCGTCATCAGCGCGTCGACCAGACCGTCGCGCTTGCGGGTCCGGATCCGGTCCTCGAACGGCGCGAGCTTGGCCGCGAACGTCGCGGCGTCGGGATACTTCGAGCGGAACGCGCCGTACACATCCTCGGCCGCGCGCGCGAGCCCGTCGTAGGTCGCACTCGGCGTCGACTCGTCGACCATCCGGCGGAGCGTCTCGCCGCTGGCCCCGAGCTGATCGGCGAGCGCGAGGCAACGGGTCAGCACCGCGAGCGCCTCGAAGCGATCCAGGGGCAGGCTCACGTGCGGGCGCAGCGCGGCGATGCGTGCCTCGTCGGTGCGCAGCGCGCGGGCGAGGTACGCGTTGCTCGCGCCCGCCACGTCGACGACGACCGCGCGGATCGCCAGGACATCGGCAGGGCCGGAGGCGGTCGTGAAGCCGGTGTCGGTGGCCGATGTCAGCGCGGCATAGGCGACTACAGCGCGCACCACGGCGAGATCGATCGCAGGGCTCGTCGCGAGCGGGCTGGTCGCACCCGCGAACACGACGCTCGGCGAGGTGGCCACGAACGTGAGTCCCGCGAGGTCGAACACCGGGCTCGCGAACAGCGCGTGAAACCGGCACACCCGTGCGACGAACAGGTCGAGCCGGGTGCGGTCTGCCGCACCGTGGATCGCGCTCGCGATCGCCAGCGTGGCCGCCGCGTCGAGCGGATCGGCGATCCCGCGGAGCACCGCGACCTCCTCGCGCGACCGGCCGAGTGCAATACCGAGGGCGAGCTCGGCGAGGTGTAGTGGGCTGCGTTCGGCGAGGAGCGCCGCGATCGCGCCGGCGGTGACCTTTCCGGCGAGCGATGCCGGGATCACGAGCCCGCCGAGGCCCACCGGCCGGACGCGATACGCGCCGGTCGTGCGCGCGAACGGCAAGCCGTCGCCGGCCACCTTGCTGAGATTCGCGGCGACCAGCTGCCTCGACTCTGCCTCGGTCAGCCCGAGCTGCGCGAACAGCGTGTCGGCGAGCTCGAGGCTCTGCTCGGTGCGGACCGAGCTGACCAGCGCGGTCGCGATCGCGATCGGATCGAGCGTCCCGATGCGGGTCGGATCGAGCAGGTACGCGAGCTGCTCGAACGTGAACCCGCTGGTCGACCGCCACTCGGCGAGCTCGGCGACCGCGCGCACGTCCGCGAGCGTCTCGACGAAGCCGCTCGGGGTCCGTGCGCGCCCGACCAGCTGGAACAGCTCGGCCACGGTGCAGCCGAGCAGCCGGCGCAATCGCGCGTGGCGATACAGGACACCGATCGAGGCGCGCGACAGCGCGATGCTCTCGGCGGCGGCCTGGGTCGCGTCGATCCGATCGATCACCGTGTGCGCGCGAAGCCCCGCGACCAGCTCCACGAAGTCGCCGTCGGTGAGCTGCAGTCCGGCGAGCAAGCGGGTGAGCGCGTTATCGGGCGGGACCGACTGGCCTGCAGGCGCGGGCGGCTGCCCGGCGACGACGCGTCCCGTCCACGAGGGGTGTGTGAAGCGGCTCGCCAGCGCGCCGTTCCACGACCCATCGCGAGTCACGAACGCGGGTTGATCGAACAGGCGCGCGAACAGCGAGCTGTCGCGTAGACCCTGCATGGGAAACACGTCGGTCAGCGCGAGTAGCTCGTCGAGCGCCAGCGACCACGTCGCGTTCAGATCCAGTAGCTCGACGATCCGCTCGAGCGTGCCGCGGGTGGCGGTGGTGTCCGCCGAGATCGCTGCGACCGCATTGGGTGCCGCGAGCCGCGCGAGCACGTGGTCGAGCTCGGCCACCGTCCACGGCAACACGCGCGACAGCCGGGTGAAGCGATGGATGCGATCCAGCCGGCGGAGCGTCAGGTTGCTCACCAGCTCGGTGTTGTTCTGGACATCGTTCGGATCGCGCTTGCCGAGCTCGATGGCGATCTTCGCCGTGGTCGAGCTGTCGACGTTCACGAACTCGCTGCGCAGGATCGCCTCGACCGTGTCGTGCGGCAGGCCGAGCACGCGGCGAAGTCCCGCCATCTCGGCGGGGGCGAGCACGGTGTCGGGGAGCGTGGCCGTGCTGGTCAACCGGAATAGCCCGAGCAGGGTCGCCGCGTCGGCGACCGCCGTCGTGACGAGCTCGTAGCCCTTCTGCGACAGCCCGAGCCGTGCCCGCGCGTGGACGGCCGGCGACGCGCGCATCGCTTTCGTGACGTCGCCGCGCGTCAGGCCGAAGTGCTCGAGCAAGATCGCGAGCCGCTCGAGCGGCAGCGTGAACGGTTGCTGGAGCGAAGCACCCTGGGTCGCCAGCTGCTTGTAGATCGCCGCGGTGTCGGCGAACGGCACGGCTTCGCGCAGGAAGCGCTCGAGGATCTCGTTCACGATGTCGAGGGTAGGCACCTCGTTCGTGGTGTTCGCGCACGTGAGCTCGAGGTCCCACAGATCCGGCCGCCGCTTCTCGAGGTGCAACGGATGCGTCTCGCGGCCGGCGAAGCTGCCTTTCACGATGTGCTGCTCGACGAACGACATCAGGTCGACGAAGTAGGCCGCGGGGCTCAGCACCGACTGGCAGTGCTCGCACTCGCACCACGGCGAGTCGTTGACCAGGCCGGCATAGCCCTCGAGCGGGCGGAAGAACTGCTCGTGCGACGGCAGCACGCGCACGGGCGTGGTGCGGAGGTCGCGCGCGACCTCGTAGATCCCGAACCAGCTCAGCGCGGCCGTATTGGCGATCTGGACCGCGTTGGTGTGATAGGCGCTGGCTTCCTCGATCGTGAGGCCGGTCGCCTCGACCAGCTCGGCCGGCGAGCCCACCGCGATCGCCGAGGCGGAGGTCAGCCCGGCCTGCAGCAGCTCCTGTGCCGGGATGGCGTTGCCGGTCACGGCATGCACGCGCTGGTGCGCCTTGAGCTCGGCGACCACCTGCGCGCGCTCGGTCACCTTCAGATCGCCGAAGTCGACCCGTCCGAGCCCGATGCTATCGGGCAGGTAGTCGAGGTCGACGAACGACACGTCGGGGTTGCGCGCGAGGATCGCGTTCACCGTCTCGGTGCGCGGCGCGGCCGTGCGGGCCACCTGGCGACGAAACGAATCCTCGGGGTACGCGGTCGCAACCTCGATCGCGACGCTGCGTCCCTGCGCCGCACGCGTCGTGTCTGGTGGCAGCGGAGCGCCGGTATTCTCGAGTGCGCGTGCCCAGTCGGCGGGATCGATGGCCGCGAGGTCGCGCGCGCGCTGTGGCTTGCCGCGCAGCGACGGAAATTCCGTGTCGAGCAACGCCGCGACCACCGCGGGCGCGGCCCCCGCCAGCCGATGCAGCGAGATCGCCAGCCCGAGCCGATCGGCCTCGCGCTGCTCGAGCGTCTGCGTCACGACGAGCCGGGCGAGCAGGTCATCGTCGACGGCATCGAGATCGTCGACACTACCCGCGAGCCGCGACGCGAGGTCCGGGATCGCGGTCCCGAGGAGATCGCGTGCGTCGCCGTGCGCCTGGTTCGGGACCTGCGCGAGGATCTTCTCGATCTCTTCTGCGCTCCACGCCGGGATGATGTTCTTCGCGACGGCCTCGACCAGCGATTTGCGGAGGACGCGGATCGCGATCGCGCGCAGCTCGTCCCACTGCCGCGGTAGCCCATCGCGTAGCCAGCCGTGGAAGGCCTCGGGCGCGATCTTGGTCTCGCTCGCGAGCTGCTGTGCGCGCACGAACGCGCGCCACACGATCGGATCGCGGCGCGTCTCGCCGGACAGAAACTTCACGTCGGTGTCGACGAGCTCGCTCGCGGGCGCACCGTCGAGCAGAGGCCCTACCTCGGCCGCGAGGCGCTCGTACTCGGAGGGCCCGTGGCGATCGCGCGACGCGAGATCGATCCGCTGCTCGACCGCGGCATTGAACAGCACGTCGGATTCCCCGACCCGCCGATCGCCGAGCAACGCACGCACCACGAGATCGGCGCTGTCCTTCTCCGCGCGCGTGAACTTGCTCGGCGCGTACCGGATCTCGTATTCGCCGTCGCTGTCGGCCGTGCCCTGGCCGACCACCTGGTGCCGCCGGAGGTCGACATCGACCGCGAACACCGTCGCACCGACGACCGGATCATCATTCGCGTCGGTGATTCGCCCGTAGACCGAGAACGGCCCGATGTCGCGCAGCATCGCCTCGATGGAGGCTCTGGTCGCGTCGTCGAACACGCCGGTCACCGGCAACGCGGCCTGGCCCTGGAACGCGCGGATGACCTCCTCGGTCGCCATGCCGAAGATGCGTCGATCGCGCTCGGTCTGATCGATCTTGCGATTCAGGCTCTCGAGGGTGCGGTGGAGTGCCGCTACGAGGGGACCGCGATCACCACGGCGAAGAGGAGCTGGAGGAATTGGCATAGATCACGCGCCGCCTAGGTGAACGTCAATTGGTGAGGCTTTGATAGAGAGTCTTGAGGCCGAACGGGTTCTTTGTGATTTCTTTCCAGCCGTCGTTGGTGATGATCTCGTTCATCGTTCCGCCGATCGTGTTGCGAGTCTCGTCGCTGAGGGCGTGCTCGTCGATCGTCCGCCCGACGGCCCAGCCAACGGAGAACGCCGCGGCGACGTGCGAGAAGCGCGCGAGGGTCGTTGCGGCACGCGGTGTTGCGCTGGCCAGACGACTCGCGGCCTGGAGGGCAATCGGCACGAGACCGATCGAGTTGTCGGCGATCGCGAGCTTGTCGTCGCGGATAATCCCGCGAACGAGACCTACCGCAAGTAGGGGTGCGGCGACCCGCTGAAGCGTTCGCGCGGCGATTCCAACCAACCCCGGGATGCCGCGAGTGACGAGCGGTGCCAGCGCGAAGGTGGGTAGTGCGCGGTACGCTAGGCGCGCGCGACCTACTGCTTGGAGTGCGGTCTCGGCGGCTCGCTCTAGTGATGCACTCGCCCACGAAGGCAGGACGATCTGAGCGCGCGGCAAGATTCGCGTGAGCCGCTCTGCTCGCGGCAGGCGTCGGACGTACTCGGCTGCGTCTCGCGTCGCGGCGACCGCTACTCGTTGGACTTGTGTGGCTGCGTTCGCGGTTGTGCGCCAGAACGACTTGACCTGCTCGATGACGTTTCCAACGCGCCGATCGGCAAGGGGCTCGTACTGACCCAGGTTGTTCCCGGTTAGTCTGTCGATGATCGCACCGCGCACCAGATCCGTTGACATCCCTCTCGGCGTTCCAGTCAGCCAGGTGTTCCAGATGATCCCCTCGAGGAGAGGAGGAGCCGCGCCTGCCGCATTTGCCAGGTAGTCCCTCGTGCTGGTCGGTGGTTCCGAGCGCTTCTCCGGGTCGCGCACCGCGGCAGGTGCAGATTGTTTCCCGCCGACATCGGTCCGGCTGCTTGGATTGTTCCGACAGTACGGGTAGAGCGAGACCCCGTCGACCATGCCGGCGGGATCACAGCTGGCCCAGCGGCCGAGCCACGGCGCGTAATAGCGCACCTTGTGATAACCGAGCCCGCTCTCGTCATCGCGCTCCATGCCCGTGAAGCGGTAGCGCTTCGGCGCCTCGGTCTGGCTTCGCGCCATGCGGTAGGCGCTCGTGCCGTACGGATGAAACTCCTCGTACGTGATCACCGCGGCCGCGCCATCGAGCTCGAGGCAGCGCGAGCCGAGGTGATTGGCGTACTGGTAGCGATCGAGAAATCCGGTCACCGCACCGGGCCGGTTCGTGGCGAGCACGTCCTCGACGAGCAGCACGCGACGATCGCCTTCCATCACGTGATGCGTCTCGGTCTCCTCGACCACGACGCCACCGGCGTAGCGGCGGTAGATCTCGAGGCCGCCGAGGTAGATCCGCTCCCAGCCCTGCGCGCCGTTCTGGGTCTCGCTGACCTTGCGCGTGCGCTGCTTGTCCGCGTCGTACTGGTAGTAGACTCGGCCACCACCACCGCGCTCGAGCACGCGGATCATGTCGCGGTGATCCCACTCGAGACGATCGGCGGGCGCGACGCTGGCGAACGCGAGGATGTTGCCGTGCGTGTCGTGCGGGTAGCTGGTCGCGTCCAGCGTGTTGGCACCGAACCAGGTGCGCGCGAGGCGGTTCGAATGATCGGCGTAGGCGTGGTTGCGCGTCCAGCCGGTGACGGAGGTGTGCGCGACCTGCAGCAAGTTGCCGGCGGCGTCGTAGCGATAGCGCTCCTGGTAGTTGCGCTGATCGGCCGGGTTGCCCTGCGCGATCGGAAACGGAGTCGCCGAGGCGGCGGACTCGAACTGCACCGGTGGTCCGAGTCCCACCTGCTCGCGACCGGTGGCGGCGATCAGCCGGTAGAGCGAGTCGTACGTGTAACGCGCGGCCGCCTCGATCACCTGGTTCGCGAAGAACGCCGGCCGGAACGCGTCGTCGTAGATCTCGGTGACGTTACCGATGGCGTCGTACGTGTAGAACAGGTTCTGGACGACATTCGCGTTGCGAAACTGCGCCACGCTGCTCGGGAACGCCGGGTCGTAGTTCGGGCGCGTCGTACGCAGCTGGACGAGCCGGAACGTCTGCGGGTCGTGAGTGAAGCGCGTGCGCGTGCCGTTGCCATGGCGGATCGCGGTGCGCTGACCCTTCGCGTCGTAGGTGATGCCGTCGACCACGGTCGAGCGCCGGCTCCCCGCGCCCTCGACATGTCCGGTGGCGGTCTTGGTGGCGCGCAGGATCAAGACCTCGCGCTCGAGCAGGCCGCGGTCGTTGTACGTCGGCTCGTGGACCGCGACGCGACCGTTCGGGCGATGCCAGGCGTGCATGCGCTGCAACCGGCCCAGCGCGTCGTAGGTGGTGATCTGGGTGAACGGCTCTTGCTCGAGCGTGGCGGTCTGCCAGTCGAGACGCGGGGCCCGATACTGATCGGCGAGCCGGCGTGAGACCTCGACCAGCCGGCCGGCGAAGTCGTGGCGGACCGCGACCGAGAGGCCGCTCGGGTCGCGATGCTCGTGGAGGCGGCCACGCAGGTTGAGGGCGCGATCGTTCGCAACGCCCTCACCGTACGTGCGTTGCTCGATCAACTCGGGCGGACCGCCGTTGGTCGACAGCCAGACGTCGGTCGGGCGATGAAGCGCGTCGTAGCGCGCGTCGACCAGGCGAGCCTCGCGCGTGCCGGCACGCTCGTTCGCGGTCCAGGCGAACATCGGCTTGCCGACCGCATCGTTCAACGTCCAGCTGTCGCCGGTGTCCATGCCGTGCTGGAACAGCACGTTGCCGGCGAGGTCGTAGCAGGGCGCGAAGCCCGCGGTGACATCGACCGCCGCATCGTCGGCCATCGGCGGCTGGATGTGCTGCATCGGGAGGTTGCCGCGCGCATCGCGAATCCACAGCGGCTTGCCCTCGGCGTCGAGCTTCATCACGGTGACGTGTCGCTCGTTTGACGGCGCGGTGGTGCCCGGATCGAGGTGGCGCTCGTGGACGACCGTGACGACATCGCGGCCGAGGCTGTCGAGGAACGACACGGCAGGCGTGTCGGCGTGGATCAGCGCAGCTGCCGCGGCACGCTGGGACTCCGGGGACGAGCCGGTCGCGGTGTGCGTCGCGTACCAGGCGTTACCGGGCTCGCCGACGGTGTCGTTCGCGTCGTAGGTCGCGACGTGCCACGGCGAAGGCTCGACCCGGCTATAGCTTCCGTCCGGAGACTCGGTGCGGATCGTGCGGCCGATCGCGTCGTAGTAGAGCGTCGTGCTCACACCGATTTCGGCGACCTCCTCGAACCGGTGCTCGTTCGAGCTCCAGTACGGCTCGTACTGCTTGACCGGCTTGCCCTTGTTGTTGACGACGGTCTTGCCGCTCGCGATCCATCGCCGCGTGGTCGTGCCCTCGGCGGCCTCGGCCTTCGCCTTCTTCACCAGCACACCGCCGCCGCCGTCGGAGTACTCGAAGGCGACCTGCAGGCGGCCTCCTGCCGGGAGATCCGCGCGATGTCGCTCGCGCTGGATCGAGGCGGCGCATGCGGGATGGTGTCCCCACGTGATCGTGCCATCGGGCTCGATCTGCTCGCCGAGCGAGTAGACGTGTCTCGCGGTCGCATTCCCGAGCAGCGCTGCAGCGGCAGTTTCGTCGTAGGTACCGACGAAGAACGGGCCACTACGCGCGGACACATCGAGCCCGGCGACGCTGTCTCCGCCGGCCAGCTGGGCGATCGCGGTGGGCATGCCGAGGACGTCGTGGCTCACCTCGGACAGGTTGCCGTTCGCGTCCTCGATCCGTGCGGGCGCGAGGGTCCGCAGATCGAACGCGGTGACCGTGACCGTGTTGTCGACCGCATCGGTCGTCGACGCGACGAGCAGGTCGTGCAAATACGCGAGCCGCGTCCGTTGATCGAAGGCATCGACGTAGGCGACCGGCAGGTAGAACCGCGTCGCGTCGTGCTCGGCGACACCCGAGCGCATCCAGTACTGCCCGCTGCTGGCGGCACCGAACCGCGCGACCAAGCTCGGGCCGGTCAGGTACCCGGTGCGCGCCGGGGTCGCCAGGACGGTTCGCACGGCTGGCGTCACGAGCGGGCCGAGCACCGCCGCCAGCAGCGCGTCCGTCAACGCGAGCTTGTAGTCCTCGAACTTGAGGCCACGTGCATCGATCTGACCGAGCGCACGAGGCGCCACGAGACTCGCGTCGCAGTAGAGCGTTCGTGCGTGCTCGACGATCCGGCGCTCGCGCCCGGTTCCCGGCTGCTCGTGGTACGCGCGGGTTCCGACGAGAACCGGTGGGCCACGCGTCTCGTACACGTCGCTGAGCGCGAGCGGGTGCAGCTCGGCGAGCGTGAAGTAGCCGCTTGCGGGCGTGACGCCCGTGAGCTCGTAGGTCAGGACCTCGGATGTCAACGGCGTCCGATAGCCGGTGAGATCGTCGACGGCATTGGTGAACCGCTGCTCGGTGTACGACACGTGCAGCTCGCCCTGGACGCGCGCGATCGTGGCCACGGTGTCCGGTGTCAAGTCGGCATCTGCGTGCGTGCCCCAGCGTGGATACGCGACCGCGATCGCCTGGCGGACATTGCCGAACCGATCGGTATCGAGGTTGAGCGTGTGCGCGACGCGCGGATCCGGATCGGGCGCAGGAGGGCGGAGATCGAGATCGTAGTGATACGCGAGCGACTCGCGCTCGGTCGTGAGGAACACCGCGTGACGGTTCGGTCCACGCGGTTGCAGGCGCTGGACCTCGTGCGTGTGGAGCGCCGTCGAGAACAGGCGCACCGGGCGATGTTCGCCGGTCGCATCGAGCACGTCGACGTCGAGCTCGTAGACCTCCTCGCGCAACACGCGTCCCTTGCACGCGCGCAGGGCCTCGCGCCACTCCTCCGTATCGTCGGTCGCCGGCAGCGCGTGACCCGGCAGGCGATGCTCGTGAAATCCACCCGCGGCGGGACGGAAGTACTCCGCCTCGCGATCGGCCTCGAGCTGCTCGCGCTCGGGGACCGCGCCGGTGTCGTACCAGGTGATCGTCTTGACCGGAGGCTGGTAGAGCGTGCGGTCCGGCGTGACGTACGGGCTCGCGACGTTGGCGGCGGCGAACGTGCCGTAGGTCTCGACGTCGACCCGCTCGACGCGCCCGAATCCTCGCAGCTCGCGCTCGACGCCGTCGTAGTAGCCGTGGTGATAGCTGTAGGTCGTCGCGAACGAGGTGCCGCGCCAGCGGTCCGTCACTGTGACGCGATCCACGCAGTGGACCGGGAACGGCAACCGCGTGCCCCACGGCGCGCCGGCGCGTCGATCGGCCAGGTAGAACTTCGTCGACGGTGCGTAGCTGAGGTGCGTCGCGGCGCCGAGGTTGTTGTCGACCGTCGTCAGTAGATACGGCTTCACGCCGCCCATCAGGTCGACGTACCTGATCGGTCGCGCTTGATCGCGTGGCAGTGCGGACGACCACACGAGACAGGCCGTGCCATTCCCGAGCAGATCGGCAGCCATGACCGACGACGCGTCGTCGAACTGGGGCGAGGGCGACAGGCGCTTCGCCGACGAGAACCCGTTGCCCGACTGGTTGAAGTACACCGCGACCGAGTCGGGTCCGAGATACACGAGATCGGTCGTCCCGCTGCCATCGACATCGACGAGCCGGACGCGCCGCTGATCGAAGCGATCGGGCTCGTCGAGCCACGGCGAGCGATCCAGCGTCACCTTCGCGCCGAACCGCCCGTACCCGAGGTTCGGCCAGAAGCACACCTCGCCGTTGCGGACGCGCACGAGATCGACGAGCCCATCGCCGGACATGTCGGCGAGATAGATCGACTGCGTGCCGTCGGTGAGCACGAGCCGTGGGCCGCGCTCCTCGTCCACCGCTTGCGGGACGCGCTCCGCGGCACCGAACCCGCGCTCGCCGAGCGACGGGTACCAGGTGAAGGCCTCGCCGTCGCTCTCCAGCAGATCCGCCAGGCCATCGCCGGTGAGGTCGACCATGCGGCGGTCGCGCGCCTCGACCGCGACGCTCGGGACGGACGTGAACGCGCGAAACGATTCCCAGCCGCCGGTGGCGGTGCGCTCGAAGTAGCCAGCGAGCGATCCGGAGAACTGCACGAGATCGAGGCGGCCGTTGCCCGAGACATCGACGAGCTGCTGCGTGCGTAGATCGGCCGGAGCGGGCAGGGTAGGGAGCTGCTCGACCGGACCGAGCCTCGGCTGGTTGTCTCGCGCGCCGAGGTTGCGCTTGTAGAACCAGCCGCCAGGCTCTGCGAGCAACGCGCCCGACAGGCCTTCGCCGTCGAGATCCACCCAGCGTGCCTGGTTGCCGTCGAGCCCGCTCGGAAGGTTTGTGACGCTCTCCGCATCGAGCTCGCGCACGGTCTCGTCGATCGCCGCGCGGCTGTAGTCGAGCCCGATCGGCGGTAGCGATCGCGTGCTGTAGGTCTGCGCCGTGTCGCGCAGGTGACCGTGCTGCGAGATCCGGCGCAGGAACGATCCGGTGCGGGTGCTCCCGCGATGCGCGAGCTCGACCTCGATCGACGGCCCGGTGGCGTAGTCGAGGTCATCGTACGTGAGCTCGGTGGAGCGAACCAGGTACGGCTCGGAACCGAGCTCCGCGAAGCGATGGAACATCAGGATGCGCTCGCATCGCCGGTAGGTGCGGACCTCGAACCCGGCGCGGTAACTCGAGAACGGATCGGGCCGGACCGGCCAGTCGCGACTCGCGGTCGCAGACGCGCGCACGGAGCTCGCGGAGATCGGCTCGACGAAGCCTTCTCCGTAATCGAGCACGACCTCGAACAACCACGACGCGGGCGCGGGATCCGCCGTCGCGAGTTGCATCTCGCGATTCCCGTACCGGATCCGGGTCAGGTATCGCGCGGCCGTGGCGGTGCGGTTGCGCTCGTGCGGTGAGCTGCGATCGACGCCACGATCGTCCTCGCGTGCGTAGGTGTATGCGATCCCATTGCCGTTACCGTCGTGACTGTCGGAGACGAGCCAACTGAAGATCCGGTCTGGATCTGTGGGATCTGCGATGCGGCTGTCCTCGGTCCGGCCGTAGATCGTCGTCGTGTTGTCGCGCGAGGTAGATCGCCAGTGGACATCGCCGGACCGCGACCAGCGCTCGATGCGCGCGAACAGGCCCTCGATCCGTGGTCGATAGCGCCGCACGCGATAGCCATCGCGCGCCACCTCGACCGGCTCGCCGTCCGAGTCGAGCTCCGGCACGAGGTCCTCGGCACCGGCGAGCACGAACACGTCCGTCTCGTCGCGATAGCGCGGCAAGCCCTTTTCGGTCTTGCGCGTGATCGCCGGAAGGCCGAGCGACCAGCCAAAGCCGAACGGGCCGTTACCGACACCGGAGTCGTACGCCAGTGCGAGGCGGGGTCCGAACCCACCGCGACCCGGCGATGTGAAGATCGGTACGCTGAAACCCGCGGTCCCGGTCACCGGATTCGCGGACAACTTCTCGCCGATCCCGCGGATCGCACCGCCTCCCTTCGGTAACGCGATCGCGGGCGCAGAGAGAGAGAATGACTCCTTCGACTCCTTCGCCGCGTTGACGCCCCCACCGTCGCCGCTTCGCATCGATGACGTCGTGTTCCCACGAAGGGCGAAGCAACACAAGACGTCCCGGCCGCTTCGCGCGACTGCGGGAGCGCACGGCTTTGGCGCAGGGCGCGACGCTGGCTTGCTCGGCCGGAACCAGTCTCCCGGGGCGGTCGTCGAAACGGGAAGCCGGGAGAGAATCGCAAGCGGGATCTGAGGTGCAGGCCGAAAGCGGTCTCGTGCCTGGTCGAGCTCGGCGACGATTGCGACGACAGGCTCGGGGCCCGATTGCGCGTGACAGATCTCAAGGTAGCCGACTAGACGACCTCATCGCGGGCGCGAAGGCGAACGAGGTCTCGCTCGCGGTGTTCAAGCCGACGAGGATCCTCGACTTCATCTGCGAGGAAGCGACGCGAGACTGGGATCCCGACAAGGTGCGAGAGATGCGCGAGCTCACGAACCAGCTCGACCTGTTCGCCGACAACAGCTGGCGCGAGACGTTCACGATCATCCCGAAGCTCCCCTACAGCTTCTCGTACCGGTTCGAGGACGCGGCCGGGAGGGTGAGCGAACAGCAGATCCTCGATTGGGAGGCTGGCGCACTGTATTGGAACTGTCTGCGATCCACGAACGGCGACGAGCCGCAGGCCCTTGCGAAGGTTCGGCAGAAGTACCTCGACTCGTTCCTGAAGACCGACTTGCACTTCTTCCTCGGAACGACGCAGCAGTTTCACTTCGTGGCCCCGAACCCGTGGGTGATCGTCGGCGTGTTTCCGATCCCGCACAAACGACAACTCGGGCTGTTCTGATCGCGATCAGTTACCGATAACGGGCGCGCGCCTGGCCGAGTTCCGCGACGACCCCGCGGACAAGCTCGGGTGGCTCGATCGCGCGAGCGTGGGCCCATTCGAGGACCCACGACAAGAGCCTCTGCCGGTCAAGCAACGCGGCTGCCGCTCGCGCCACGCGCGTACGGTGCCGTGACGATCCAGCTCGTATCGTCGCCACGCACGAGCATGCGCTCGTTCGCAGATTCGAGTCGTGCGCCGGTCACACGCCACTCGAGCGTGATCGTGTCGCCACCTGGAACGACGCGGAGCCACTCCTCGAGTGCACCATCCGCGAGCGTGAAGATCGCACTCCATCGGTGCGTGCGTAGCCGACCGAGCCGCCATCGATCGTCGCCGCACCGAATGCGCCGAGCTCGACCACGTGAATCCCACCGAGCTCGATGCCGGCCTCGAGCTCGGGCGGCAGGACCACCGCGGGCGAGCGACCTCGCGCATCGACGAGCCGGAACCCTGCATCGCCGTGACGCACCTCGACCTCGTCGGGCTCGCCACGCACGCGCGCCGCATCGTCGGGATACAGTTCGTGGAGGGTCGGCTCGGATGCGCTCGCACACGCCGCCAGGACCAGGATCACGGATCGCATGCACGTAGGCATATCCGATCCGACCCAACTCGAGCCGAATGTGACTCCAAGACATCCAAAGCTGACTCGATCGCTTGCTGCTCGGCCACGCTCGCGAACGCACCGAGATGAAGGGCATCAGGATCGAAGTTGTCGGTCGTCAACAGTTCATGTTCGGTCGCGGCATCGGCCACGTGATGAAGGCAAAGCCATCACCGATGCGAAGCTTGGGCGGCAGAGGCAGACCATGCAGCGCTACCCAGTTTGCTACGCAGCGCGTAGGCGCAGGGAATCGCAAAGCAAAATTGGTGGAGGCGGCGGGAATCGAACCCGCGTCCGAGAAAGCCTTCGAACGAACATCTACGCGTGTAGGCACGCCATTTCCGGGTCTCGCGCTCGCCGATGACGGCCGACCTACGAGCGCAACAAGTCAGCTTTGTCTCGACCTCCATCTGCTGACGGGTCAGGAGGTCCAGCCTGATTGTGGCGGTGATTCTCAGCTACAGGCGGAAGCCGAGAGCACCGTCGTTACCTGGTTTTATCAGGCAGCGAGAGCAACGCGACCGTTGTCGTTCGCAATTGCATGGTTGCCCCTTTTTACGTGGCCTGGGGCGCCACGACGCGCGGTCCGAACGTCTTCATCCCCGTCGAAGCCGGTACGCCCCCAATTGTCAAAGATCGATGCACTATGGGCCCGCGATCGGGGTTGGTCAATCGGTCGAACGATGAGGTCCGGCTTGACGCCTCCTGCGCTCGGGCGTAGAACTGACACGTCAGTTCCGTATCTCTACCATGAGTTACATGAGGTCAGAGGCGCGCCAGCGCCAGATTCTCCACTGCGCGAAGCGGGTGTTCGCGGAGCGTGGTTTTCACGCGGCCAATATCAGCCACATCTGCAAGGCGGCGGGGATCGGGCGCGGCACGCTCTACCAGTACTTCGCAAGCAAGCGGTCGGTGCTGACCGCGATCCTCAAGGAGACGCTCGAGCGAGTGCGCGCGCTGATGGAGCGGCAGTCGGCCGAGGTCGAGAGCTACGCGCCGCCCGAGAAGATCACGCGGTCGATGGCGATCGAGTACTCGGCTCGCCAGCTTCGCGAGCTGCTCGAGGTCGTGTTCGAGGATGACGACACGCTGCGGATCTTGCTGCGCGAGGCGGTCGGGCTCGATGTCGATGTCGAGAAGGTGCTCGGCGAGATCGACGACACGCTGATCTCGATCGTCGAGCGGTCGCTGATCGCGGCGCAGCACGCGGGGTTCATCCGCGCGCTCGACGCGCATGCGGTCGCCACGATGGTGGTCGGCGGCGTGGAGAAGCTCGCGCTCGCGGCGCTGCGCAGCGACGCCCCCGTGAATCTCGACGTGCTCGCGCGCGAAGCGGCGCGGCTGCATGCGATCGGAACGCTGTCCGAGCGACTCAAGCCCGACGAACCCAAGGAGTGACCATGGCGACTCTCACCGAACGCTGGCTCCGCCCCCAACGTCCTCGCGATCAGTTCCCGCCGTACGAGCTCGGGGATCCGGCGATCATCGGGATGGCGCAGGCGCGCACCGACACCGTCGCGCGCATCTATCACAAGGGTCACGAGCAGGCGTGGGATGGCCGCCAGGTCCTCGACGAGCTGATCGAGAAGCACGGCGGCATTCACTTCCCCGAGGACAAGCGCGAGGCGTTCTCGCGCGTGGCGTCGGTGCTGCTGTGGGGCGAGCTCGCCGCGTGGTCGATCAGCGCGGATCTCGCGCTCAAGCTCGAGGACACGCCGGCGAAGATGGCGGCCTCGAGCCAGGTGTTCGACGAGGCGCGGCACTTCTACGTGCTCCGCGAGTATCTGTGGCGCGCGGGGCTGCCGGTCGCGAAGCTGGGGGGCTGGAGTCGCCGGTTGCTCGTCGAGCTGCTCGAGACCGAGAACCTCCTCTACAAGGTCGTCGGCATGCAGCTGCTCGTCGAGAGCACCGCGGTCGTGATGTTCCGCAAGCTCGGCGAGGCGAAGCTCGAGCCCGTGCTCACCGACCTGATGTATTACTTCGAGCGCGACGAGGCGCGGCACGTCGGGCTCGGCGTGCTCACGCTGCCCGCGGTGCTCGAGGGCCTGTCCGATCGCGAGGCGCTATCGCTGTGGTGGTTCCAGACCAAGATGCAGCTCGAGATGATCGCGGGCGGCATGACGATCAACCCCGCGTTCCTGGAGCTCGGGATCGATCCCGCCGACATGAACCTCGAGGGGTTTCGCTACCACAACGAGATCATGCGCCGGATGAAGAAGTCGCGGCCGAACCAGGGCACCGAGCAGAAGTCGATCAAGGGCCTGTTCAAGATGTCGCGCTCCGGCCAGGACAAGTTCCAGGAGCTGTTCTTCCCGACGACGGCGCAGCCGCCGTGGAAGAAGACGTTACTGTCGACGATCGTCAAGGTCGCCACGCGCACGGATCGCTGGCTCGCGGATCGCGCGCCCGCCTGATCCGGATCGTCATGTTGGCGGCTGCGCGGGTGCGGGCGCGTCGGGGGTTCGACCGCAGCCCTCGCACGTGCCGCGGTAGTGGATGCGGCAGCGGTCGCAGGTGTGGAACGTGCGGACCAGGTCGATCAGGTGACGCGGCACCGCGCGCAGCGTGTACCAGAGCGTGCGCGGCCGGATCGAGATCAGGCTGAGCGCGAGGAAGCCGGTCACGAACGCGACGAAGACCGCCGCGGCGATGCCGAAGCCGTACGCGATCATGCCGAGGCCGGTGTGGAGCGCGCTCAGCGCGGTGTAGTCGGTGCGCCAGGCGAGGATCGCGAGCACGAGCGCGAGCACGCCGGTCGCGAGGCCGGTGCCGCCGGCGAGGCTGCGCGACCACGCCGGGCCGAACAGCGTGGCGGCGACGCCGGCGGCCGCCGCGATCGGCGCGACGATCCAGAGCGCGCCGGGTGCGTGGGCGGCGATCGCCGTGCAGACCAGCGCGGCGATCGAGTACGCGAGCAGGTGAACGCGGCCGTGGACGTAATCGACCGTCGACGGCGTCATGCTCGGCGCGAGCAAGAGGCTCACCACGACCACCACCGGCCAGCTCCACCACCGGCCCTCGGCGAGGGCATGCCCGGTCGTGCGTGCGAGCGACTTCGCGGTCGCGGGATCGAGCTCGGCCGACAGCGCGCGTCCGAACGCCGGGAGGTCGGCGAGCTCGAGCGAGGTCAGCCCGGCGAGCGTCACGACCAGCAGCGTCGAGCCCACGAGGATCGGCGCCATGCAGATGACGCCCTGGCCGAGGCAGCCGCCGATCACGTAGGCGTGGTTCGCGGGCGCCCAGGCGGCCCAGGGTCGCGACTGCGCATAGCCACCGTTTCTCAGCAGCACGACCCGCGGCCGGCCGCCGAACACGAGCTGCGCGCCGGCGTGGGCCAGCTCGTGCATCCACAGGCTCACGCTGCGTCCGATCCGGGCGACGAGGACGAGCACCGTGCGGAGCAGCATCGGCGGCAGCAGCCACAGCGGGATCGCCTCGTTCCGCGACGCGTCCACGACGAGACCTTCGAACACGCTGTCGAACAGCGCGTTCAAGACCTCGAGCGCGAGCAGCAGCCCGAAAATGACCGCGAGCAGCAAGAGGGTCGTGGTCACCGCCGCCATCCTCGCTCATCGCGAGAGCGAGGACCCGGTTTGAGAAGTGCTTCCATGCTGCGTCTCCTGCGACGATGACGCTCTTGGGAGATCGGCGATCGGCGTGACTCGACCTGACGGAGTGCGAGTCGAGCGTACCTACGATGCGTGTTGGCCGAGCCACCACAAGATCGCGGTGATATCGTGATGCCGATGTTGTATTGGGGGCGTGTACTGATCTGCGCGCTGATCGTCAGCTCGACCGGCTGTGCGACGCTGGGTTGGCGGCTGTGGCCCAACACCCGGTCGTATCAGTACGATCGAGAAGTCACCGTCGAGGTTCACTCGAGTCCCGAGGGCGCGACGGTGGTCGGTGAAGATGGCAAGCCGCTGGGGATCGCGCCGTTCACCTATCGCACGCACCACAAGGTCGAGCGCGTGCGACGATCGCGAAGCGGGCGGGGGATGGCCGTGGGCTGTGCCCTCGACCTCGCCGCATCGGCGGCGCTGTTCTACGCATGGGGACAGAACGCCGACTTCGAAACTGGCACTCACTTGTTCGATTCAACTCGCCAGCGTGTGCTCATGATCGGCGGATTGCTGGCGGTGCTCGAGTGCGGATCACTGGCCTCTCTGGTGGGGATGATCAAGTCAGAAAACAGGCGGGGGAATGGTCTGGAACAGACGATGGAACCGCTGGATCGCCGGGACACCGTGCGCGAGAGCGTGATCCCGCGACCGATCACTCTCGAGGCGCGCTGGCTCGACTGGTCCCCTACGCGCACCACGCTGACGTTGCCGGCCGATAGCCTGGTCACACTACATCGCGCACACGCGGGCTCGTTCGACGACGCCCTCGTGCGTCACGCGCGCGCGGGGTTTCCGCTCGGCCACGACGGGTTGTTACGTGCCGGCCGCACGTACCACCGGATGGCGATCGAGACGAAGGATCCCGCGCACGTTCGTGCCGCCGTGTCTTACTTCGAACGCTATCTCGCGGGTGACGTCGTCGCGGAACGGCGCATCGAGATCGAGAAGTCGATCGACGAGCTGCGCAGGATGGCGGGACAGTGATGCGGCGCTTGCTCGTCGCGCTGATCGTGGCCACCGGGTGCGCGGCCTCGAACGGCAAGGCGCAGGGGCGTGAGGTGTACAAGGATACGCCCACCGGATTCAGCGTGAGGTTCAACGAGAGAGTCGAGCTTGGGGGGAAAGGCGAAGTCGGCGAGATCCACCCAGCCGTCCTCGAGTACATTCTCGCCGCTGGTGAGGGACCGCTCGCCGCCTACTACGACCTGATCCTCGGTCTCTCGTCGCCGCCACCCCGTGCACGCGACGACTTGCGCGCGCTGGCGTCGGACGCAAGACAGCTCGCGGCCGGCGAGGCGCCCACGGGTCGGCACTACGCACGTGCACTCGCGCGCCGGCTCGCCCCCGACATCAACCGTGCGCTGGCCACGCCGGTGCAGCCCGGCATCCTCACGTACGAGGGCACCGCCGGGCTGTGGTGGGGGTTGCCGGCGGACCTCGTCGCGAACGTCTTGCTGCGCGATTACGAGAAGGAGCACATGGGGACGGCGCTACGCACGGTGGTCTATCGGTATGCGTCGGTGGACCTGGTCGAGGTGCGATCGAGCGGCACGCCGCAGGTACTGACGTGGGATGTGAGCAATATCTCCGGCGCATTCGATCCGAAAGCGAAGCTCGAGTACGCGGGGGTGGCGTCGCGCATCGTGGCGCTGCATCCATTCACCCTCTCACCGGCGAGCGCGCCATGATCCAACGCGTCGTGGTGCTCGCGCTGGCGCTGATGGCGTGTGGCCCCGTGTTCACGATCCACACGCGGAATTCGCCGCAGCGAGTCGCCGTCACGAAGCAAGCATCCAGTCCGGAGCTCGTGTTCATCGCGCGCTTCGTGGGATCGGGTGCGGTCGAGCTCGTGGCCAAGCATGCCTACGACGTGCGCGTCACGCGGGTGGTCCACTACGGTTCCGCGTCGTTCGAGTTCGGACGGGCGAATCCACTCTTCGAGCTGATCGAGATCCCGTTCGGCCTCGTGATGCTCGCGTTTGGACCCGCCTGGTGGGAGAGCATGACCGACATCAAGTCCACATCGACGAAGAAGGTCGAGCAACACACCAACACGCTCCTCGCGATGCTCAACCCGTTCCAGTCCGGTGGGTCCCTGTATGGAAGAGTCAGCCCGGATTCAAATGCCGACGTGTTCGCAGATCCACCGGTCGTTCGCGCGTTTCGCGTGAGCTTGCCAGCCCCGACTCTGACGATATCGTTTCGCGCGCTCGACGACGACGAGCAATCGATCGCGACCGGGACCGTACAGACCGACGCGTTCGGTCGCGCCACGATCGCGAACGTCACCGGAGCGATCGGACTCGAGGTGACCATCGCCGGCAAGACCAGGGTGATCCCGATCGAGCCGGAGGTCGTGCCGTGATGCGTCTGATCGTGTTGCTCGTCGTGTGCGTGGCCTGCAAGCCACCGTTCACTCACTTGCCGATCGGGACCCGCGTGCCGATGGACGAGCTGTACCAGCGACGCGCGGACATCGATGGGTACATCCAGGGCGAGCTCGATGCCAAGCGACCGGCCCACGCGTTCTACGCGCTCGAGCTCGTCAAGACTCGTCCGTACTCGGAAGAGGCGCTCGCGACGCGCGACAAGACCGGCGGCAAGCTGGCCGTCTCGGATCTGCGTCCGGTGTTCCTCGCGATGGCCGAGAAGTCAGGCAGCGACGCGCGCGGCCTCGTCCTCGCGAAGACCACGGCCAGCGTCGTGCAGCACCAGCAGACCAACGACGCTGCGTTCTGGACGCACATGCGCCAGTTCGAGAAGCGCACGGCGTCGCTGAACGCGACGACGATCGGGATCCCGTACGACTACGCGGCGCGGTGGGGCTATGGCGTCTCGACGGCCGAGGAGACCGCGCGGCTGTTCGGTCCGGACGAGGCGTTCCTGTCGTACTTCGTGCACGCCGATACGGTGACGGTGTTCGCGATCGTTCGCGGCGAGCTGCACGTGCGACGGCTCGACATGCGCGCGGCCGAGCTGCGCGATCGGGTGCAGCGCTTCGTGCGGCTCGTCCGCACACCGCCGAAGGCAGGCACCGAGCAGACGTGGGTCGGCGAGGCGCGCTCGCTGCATGCCGCCGTGCTCGGTCCGATCGAGGCGGTGCTCGGTGACAAGCTCGGCGGGTTGTTCGTCAGCCCGCACGGCTTCCTCGCGAACCTGCCGTTCGGCCTGCTCGTCGACACACACGACCAGATCTTGCTCGAGACCAAGCGCGTGACGTTCGTGCCATCGGCGAGCATCTATCGCCAGCTGCTCTCGAGGCCGATCCTCAACCGGCCACCGCGCATGCTCGCAGTCGGTAACGCCGTCTATCCCGACGGCATCGAATCGCTCGCGTTCGCCGAGCAGGAGGCCGTCACCGTGTCGGAGATGTTTCCGGACGGCCTGCTGCTGAGCGACAAGGCCGCGACCGAAGCACGCGTGACCGAGCTGGCCCCGACGTACAACATCCTCCACTTTGCGACGCACGGCGTGTTGCTCGGCAGCGTCGTCCCCGGCGGCTCGAGCCTGCTCGTCACCGCCGATGACACGCACGACGGCTTTCTCAGTGCAGGCGAGATCGCCGGGCTCGATCTGTCGCGGTCGTACATCGCGGTTCTCAGCGCCTGCGAGACCTCGGTATCGGAAGACGACGGCCGATCGATCGATCTGGGCAGCATCACGAATGCGTTCCTGACGGCCGGCGCCCCGAGCGTACTCGGCACGATGTGGCAGGTGAACGACGCGGCGACGACTTCCCTGATGCTCGACTTCTACACGCAGTTTCTCGAGGTTGGTGCGGGAGAAGCGCTTCGGCGCGCGCAGCTGGCCGTGCGGAAGGATCCGCGATTCGCGCATCCGTACTACTGGGGCGCATTCGTATTGTTCGGCTGGGACAAATAGCCGGACGAGCTACGTCCGCCCGGCGCGTGCAGCGTCTCCGCGCGAGGCGGTCGCGAGCTCGGTGCGCCAGCGAAACCTCGGGTTCGATGTTCCGAGCACGGCCTCGGCGATCAACCCGCCGAGCACCGGGGCGAACTTGAACGCGTGGCCCGATCCGCCGGCGGCGACGGTGAGGTACGGCCGCTCGGGATGGCGCGCGATCCAGAAGTGGCCGTCGAGCGAGTCGCCGTAGACGCAGAGCCGGCGGTGCACGATCGGCGCGTCGACGAGCGAGGGGAACACGTCGGCGAGGAAGTCGCGCAACGCCTGCTCCTGGGCGGCGGTCACGTCGCGGGCGTCGTCGGGCGCCATCGCGATCCCGGTGCCGTGATTCGCGATCTTGACGATGCCGTCGCGGTTCACCGGAAAGCCGTAGTAGCCGGTGCGCGCGATGTCGGCGCCGAACACCGGAAACCGCGCCGCCTCGAACCGCGACGGATCGCGCGGGCGCAGATGAAACACCGGCTGGCCGACCGCGCGCAACGAGCCGGCGAGCTCGGGGACGAGGCGCTGCGTCCAGGCACCCGCGCACACGCAGATCGCATCGGCGTGCAGCGTGTCGGTTCCGCAGCTCACGCCCCCGGCCACGATTCGATCGACCGGGCACCCCGCGCGAAGGTCGACGCCCGCGGCGATGCACTCGGCGACGAGCTGGACGACGACCGCACCGGACTCGGCCCACCCACCTTCGCGATGGACGTAGCCGTCGACGAGCGCGCCGGGCCGGTAGGCCGGGAAGCGCTCTACGATCGCGGCCGCGTCGAGCCGCTCGACGGGATAGCCGCGACGCGACAGCATCGCGAAGCTGTCGTGCTCGAAGCCGCCGGGCTGCATCGGCGTGCGCGACAGGAAGCTCACGCCGGTCTCGTGGAACCGCGGGACCGGCCAGCGCGCGTTCCACCGCCGCCAGCCCGCGAGCGCGAGCTCGCCGAGGCGCGTGTACTCCTCGTCGGCGCCGTAGTCGAGGCGCACGACCTTGCTGATGTCGGTGGACTCGGCGAGCGGGTGGGGCAGCGGGCCCGGATCGACGAGCGTGACGTCGCAGCGCTCGGCCCGCAGCGCGAGCGCGGCGGTCACCCCGAAGATGCCGCCGCCGACGACGAGCACGCGCATGCCGATCACGTCGGCAGGGTACGACGGCCGAGCGCGATCGACTCCGGCGCGGCGGCGAGCGCGACGCGGCGATCGTGATCGGAGACATACGCGGCGAGCTCGGGCGGCAACAGCTCGCGTGCGGCCGACGCCAGCGAGACATCGCGAACGAGCTCGAGGCCGCGCTCGTGGAGGTAGGCGGGCAGCTCCTCGGGGACCCAACCCCAGCGCCACGGCTCGCCGACCGTCGCGACCACGGCCTGGATCGCGCGCTGCGCGAGGCTCGGCTTCGCGAGGTGCGACTTCGCGAAGTACGTCATCGCGAGCTCGGAGCCGGGCGCGCTCCACTCGGCGATCGCGCGCAGCGAGGCGTTGATCGCCGGCTCGCTCAAATACATCGTCACGCCCTCCCAGATCGTGAAGGTCGGCGTGCTCGCGTCGTGGCCAAACTCGACGAGCGCCTCGGGCAGGTCCTCCATCGGCCGGGCCTCGAAGTCCCAGGTGACGTAGTGTGCGGGCGAGTCGACGCCGAGCTGGTCGAGCACGGCGCGCTTGTGGCCCTGCGTCGCCGGATGGTCGACCTCGAACACGCGCACGTCGTGGAGCTCGGGCAGACGGAGCGCGCGGCAATCGTAGCCGGCGCCGAGCACGAGGAGCTGGCGGCCGCCGGCCTCGACAAACGCGCGGAGCGCATCGTCGATGACGCGCGTGCGGACCTGCATGTAGAGGATCCAGGCGCGCAGCCCGGGGAGCTTCGTGAGCGGGTGCCGGATCGAGCGCAGCGCGGTCGGCAGCGAGGCAGGCGAGGAGCCTTCGATCGCCTGTTCGATCAGGCGCGCGAGCAGCGGCGAGGTGAACGCCGCGCCGTACGGATCGTCGGCGAGCCGCGTGGCCTCGGGGAGCAGGCGGCCGAGGTGGCGTGCGGCCGCGACCCAGGCCGCGGTACGGCTCGGAGTGTCCTCACGCATCGCGGCGCGAGATCTTGTGCGCCATGCCGCGCGGCCGATCGAGGATCTTGTAGTCCTCCTCCTCGACGGCGACCCGGCCTTCCTCGGTCACGAACTCGAGGTCGTAGTCGATCTCGTTGTCGGTGATCTTCTCGATCCGCTCGCGGTCCGGGTGATCGGACGCGAAGCCGACCATCCCGTTGAACGTCACGAGGTAGGCGCCGATGCCTCCGCTGGCGTCGGGGGCGGTCTGCTCGAGGATCGCCGAGCCATCCATCTGGAGCTTGGCTCCGTCGGAGAGTCGGATCGCGGTGATCTGCGCCTTGTAGCCATCACCGGGAACACCGTCGGTGGCGAGCCATTTCAAGCGCACGGGCTTGTCGCGATCGAGGCGGAAGTTGACCAGGACGTTGGGCTCGCTCATGGCGGCAGGATACCGAAAGCTGCTATCTCAGCGCCATGCGCTACCTCCACACGATGGTCCGCGTCCGCGACCTTCCGGCGGCGCTCCGGTTCTTCTGCGAGGGGCTGGGGCTGCGCGAGATCCGCCGCCGGGACTCCGAACAAGGCCGATTCACCCTGGTGTTCCTCGGCGAGCGGGCCGAAGGCGACAGCCCGCAGATCGAGCTCACCCATAACTGGGACCACCAGGAGCCCTACACCTCCGGCCGCAACTTCGGCCATGTCGCTTACGAGGTCGAGGACATCTACCAGGCCTGCCAGCGCCTGGTCGATCTCGGCTACACGATCAGCCGCCCTCCGCGCGACGGCCGGATGGCCTTCGTCCGCTCGCCGGACCTCGTGTCGGTCGAGCTCCTGCAGCGCGGCGAGGCCCTGGCGCCGAGCGAGCCGTGGTCGTCGATGAAGAACGTCGGCGAGTGGTGAACGCGGCGTGAAGAAGGAAGCTGCCGACCACGTCCGCGTGATCGCGACGAACCGCAAGGCGAGTCACGACTTCCACATCCACGAGCGGATGGAGGCCGGCGTCGTGCTCGTGGGCTCCGAGGTCAAGAGCCTGCGCGAGGCGAAGGTCACGATGGCCGACGGCTGGGTCGAGATCCGCAAGGGGCAGGCCTACCTCCACGGGATCCAGATCAACGAGTACGCCCAGGCGAACCGCTGGCAGCACGAGGTCGCGCGCGTCCGCAAGCTCCTGATGCACAAGCACGAGCTCGAGAAGCTCGCGACCAAGACGCTCATCAAGGGCTACACGCTGATCCCGCTCCAGCTGTACTTCAAGGGCGCGCGCGTCAAGGTCGAGCTCGCGCTCGTGACCCACAAGAAGCAGCACGACAAGCGCGAGTCCAAGCGGCTCGCCGACGATCAGCGCGAGATCGATCGCGCGATGTCGAACAACGTGAAGAGCAAGCGCTAACGATCCGATCGTGGAGCGGTTCGTCGACGGGATCCGCGGTCCGGGCCGTCGTATGGGGAGCGGCGTTCTGATAGTGTGGTGGTTCGTATGGGTGGAACCGCGAGGCTGGTGGCATGGCTGCTCGCCGTGCAGCTCATCTCGGGATGCGTCCTGACCACCGCGGCGCTCGTGCCGGCGCGGTCGCAGGTCGAGGTGCTCGACGCCACCCACGACGTCGAGGTGCGCAGCGTGCCCGATGGCGCGGTGGTGCGCGGCGCGGCGGGGCAGACCATCACGGCTCCGGGCCACCTGAAGGTCCCGTATCGCATCGAGCGGAAAGGGCGCAAGTATCGCTTCTGGCCACTGCTGCTCGCCGGGGTCGTCTCGATAGGGGTGTTCACCTACCTCATCATCGAGACCGACGACAAGCGCCCCTGGACTCCCGGCGGATTCGTCTTCTACGCGTCCCTCATCGATGCGTTCTCGATCTGCTTGATCGGGCCGGGCTATGGGATCCGGAACATGGACAGGCATTCCCTCGCGAAGGAGCGGCCGCTCGTGGTCACCGAGGAGCTGAAGATCGAGTGGCCGGGGTTCGGTCCGGCGCGTGCGACGGTCGTCGCTCCGACGCAGCCGTCTCTCACGGTGCGCCGGTCATCGCTCGGCACCTTCGACGAGGCGCTCGTCCGCTGGGATCGCGCGACCAAGCTGGTTCCGTCGACCAAGGGGCTGCTCGAGCTCGCCGGCGCGTACGATCGACTCGTCGAGCAGACCGCGCACCTCGAGCACGCCGAGCGCGCGGTGCGGCTCTACGACCAGTACCGAGGCTCGAGCGACGCGGAGCCCGCCAAGTCCGAGGTCGCGCGGGTGCGCGCCGAGGCCTTGCGTTCCAGATACGGGATCCGTCCATGATCCACCGTGCCATCCGACTCGCGTTCATGATGGTCGTCATCCCGCTGCTCGCCGCCTGTCCCATCTACCAGCAAGACGGCTACCTCCTCGAGACCCGCCGGCTGGTCGGGGGAGAGGCCGCAACGCTGCATCCCGCGGTGCTCGAGTACGTGTTCGCGACCCCGACCGGGCCGATGCGCGCCTACTACGACGCCGCGCTGCGTGCCCGTGACTCCGCGGTCAAGGACCGCAGCCTCGTCGGCGCGATCACGCGGGCGGCGGACCTCGCGTCGCTCGAGACCGACGCGCGTGCGCTGGCAGGCACCCGCCCACCCACCGGCGAGCACTACGCGCGCGCGCGGGCACACCGGATGAGCTCGGCGGCGAACCAGGCATTCTCGACCAAGCAGGGAGTGACCCTGTCGTGTTGCCAGTCGGTGGATCGCAAGACCGGCAAGCTGCTCGCTGCCCGGCTGTGGCTCGCCCTTCAGATCCACGAGCGTGCCCGCGCCGTGCACGTCGTCGGGAACCGGTTCGAGCCGGACTACACCTGGGACCTCCAGTACGTGCCGAACGCGTTCGCTCCGGACCAGCCCCTCGCGTACGAGACCGTCGTCCTCCGCGCGGTCCCGATCCACCGAGCCGAGGACTTCAAGTGATCGCGCGCCGCAACTCTCCCCGATCCACGATGCTCCTCGCGGCGATCGTCGTGATGGCGACGGGCTGTTTCGATGCAAAGTTGCGCATTCCGTCGGCGGTGCCGAGCGCGGTGCTTCACGCCGGGCGCGCAGATCTGGCGGGGCTGGTCGTGCGAGAGCTCGAGGCGGGCCGCCTGCGCGAGGCGTTCTACGTGCTCGAGGCTCACAAGACGCGCGGCTTTGCGACGCCGCGGCTCGCGGCCCGCGATCCGGCGCTCGCGACCCGGCTCGCCGCCGCGCACCGCGATCTGCGGCCGCTGTTCGCCGCAGCGTTCCGCACCGAACCGCAGGGTGAGCACGTGGCGAGCCGCGGGCTGCACGTGGTGGCCAGTGCCTCGGCTCCCGCGATCACCGAGGTCCAGGATGCGTCCGATCGCGCGTTCTGGGATCACCTGCAGATCACCGAGGCGCGGTTCGAGGCGGGGCTGCCGTACGCGCACATCCTCCGCGGCTCGTTCGCGCCGACCACCGCGGAGGAAGCGGCGCTGATGTTCGATCGCCGCGAGCTGTTCGTGTCGTACTTGATCCGCGGCGATCGCGTGTACGCGTTCGTGCTCGGTGCGACCGGCAAGCTCGCGGTGGTGACGCTGCCAGCTCCGGTGTCGGCGCTCCAGCAGGCGACGCGGGCACTCCGCGCCGAGCTCGAGCAGCCTCCGGCGACCGGTCGCGAGCTCGCGTGGCAGCAGCCCGCGAGCGTGCTCTACGACCAGCTGCTCGGGCCGATCGCGCAGCGGTTCGATCTGACCGGCGTCGACGCGCTGTACGTCAGCCCCGACGGCTTCCTCGCCAACGTGCCGTTCGCGGCGCTGATCGAGCGGGGGCGCCCGCTGGTGGAGCGGCTGCGCGTGACCTACCTGCCGTCGGCGAGCGTGTACCGGCACCTGCTCCAGCACGAGGTGCTCGATCAGTCGCCGCGGTTCCTCGCGATCGGCAACCCGGCATTCTCGGTGGATGTCCCGGCGCTGCCGTTCGCCGGGCGCGAGGCCGAGACGCTGTCATTCGTGTTCGATGACTCCTCGCTGCTGGTGGGCGAGGCGGCGACCGAAGGCCGGATCGCCCGCGCGCTCGCGGACCACAACATCCTGCACTTCGCGACGCACGGCGTGCTGCTCGGGCGCGAGGCCCCCGGCGCGTCGAGCCTGATGGTCGCCGCGGACGATCGCCACGATGGGTTCCTGAGCGCCGCGGAGATCGCCGGCCTGGATCTGTCGCACAGCTACCTCGCCGTGCTGAGCGCGTGCGAGACCGCGGTGACGTCGGATGGCGGCGCGACGGATCTCGCGAGCCTGACCGGCGCGTTCATGACCGCCGGCGTGCCAGGAGTGATCGGTTCGCTGTGGAAGGTCGCCGACACCTCGACCACTCGCTTGATGCTCGACTTCTATCGCGAGTTCCTGGTCAGCGGCGCCGGCGAGGCGTTGCGGCGCGCGCAGCTCTCGCTCGGGAGCCGCGCCGAGTACCGGCACCCGTACTACTGGGCGCCGTTCCTCCTGTACGGGTGGGACAAGTGAGGCGCGCCGGTGTGCTCGCGCTGATCGCGATGGTCGCCGGCTGCAAGGCGATGTCGATCTACACGATGGGGCCACCGCGCCGCGTCCAGATCGAGAAGCAGTCGAGCGAGCCCTCGATCCTCGCCGAGGGGGTGCGCGACGCCGACGGGGGCGTGGTGGTGCGCGTGCTCGAGCTCCGCGAGGTCCGCGTGACACGCCGCGTGCAACACGGTGCGCTGGAGCTTCGCGTGGAGCATCCCGGGCATCCGGGATGGCTGTGGGAGCTCGTCGAGTTTCCGATGGCCGCATTCATGACGGTGGTCCTGCCGGTGATGCTGGCGTGGAACATCACCGACATGGCCGGAAACAAGCCCGGCGTGAAGCGCGGGCCGTTCCGGCCGTTCCTGGTCATGCTGAACCCGTTCGCAGTGTTCATGGCCGGCGAGGGGCGCGTCTATGTCTCGGACGTGACGTTCGACGACCCGCCGCGGATGCGGCAGTTCAACGTGCGGCTGCCGGTCGGCGAGCTCGCGCTGCGCTACCGCGTGCTCGATGCCGGGCGCGACGCGATCGCGAGCGGCGAGATCACGACCGATCAGTTCGGCAAGTTGCGGATCCCCGAGGTCCCGCCGCACGCGGTCGGCATCGAGCTCGTCGGCAAGCGGGTCAACCTGATCGCGCCGATCGAGAGCGCGCCGCCGAGCGCGGCTCCGGCCGTCCCCGCACCACCGGAGCCGGCGCCGTGAGCCAGGGCTGTCGGATGTGCGACGTCGATCACCGTCGCGGATCGCCGGAGTGTCCCGCGTCGCGGATCGGCAAGCGGATCGCCGGAAAGTACGAGCTGCGCGCGCTGATGGGCGTCGGCGGGATGGGTGCGGTGTACCGGGCGACCCACGCCACGCTCGGCATCGACGTCGCGATCAAGATGATCCACGTGCGGTTCGCGGCGCGCGAGGAGATCGCGCGCCGGTTCGACGACGAGGCTCGTCGCGTCGCCACGCTTCGCCACCCCGGCATCGTCCAGGTCGCGGACCTCGGGCGCGACGACGACGGTTGCCCCTACATCGAGATGGAGCTGCTGAGCGGGCGGCCGCTCGACGACCTCGTGCGTGCGGGCCCGCTGCCGGTCGACCGCGCGCTCGACCTGACGATGCAGGCCCTCGACGCGCTCGAGTACGCGCACGAACGCGGCATCGTCCACCGCGATCTCAAGCCCGAGAACCTGTTCCTCGTCGACGATCGGCAGGTCAAGATCCTCGACTTCGGGATCGCGAAGGCGATGGCCGATGCCGGGCCCTCGGTCACGCAGACCGGATCGATGATGGGCACGCCCACGTACATGAGCCCGGAGCAGCTCACCGACACCAAGCGCGTCGATCGCCGCACCGACATCTATGCGATGGGAGCGACGCTGTTCGAGCTGCTCACCGCGCAGCGCTCGGTCACGGGCGACACGCTGCCCGAGGTGATCTCGAACGTGTTGCAGGGGAACGTGCAACGGACCCCATCGGCGAAGCGCGGCCAGCTGCCGGCCTGGCTCGACATCATCGTGCAGACGGCGCTCGCCGCGGACCCCGCCGATCGGTTCGCGACCGCGGCCGCGATGAAGCGTGCGATCGAGGCTGGACAGGGAACCACGGCCGGACCGCTCACGGCGGTGGCACCGTCACCAGCCGGCCATGCGGCCGACGCCGTGGCCGCGACGCTCCCGCCCACGATGGCACCACCGGCGCGGGATGAGATCGCCCCCACGCTGGCGCCCGACGCCGTGGGGCCGACGGTCGCGTCGATCGTGGCGCCCGCAGCTGCCGCGTCGGCGATCGACGCCGTGATCGATCGCCGGGGCGCGCCTGCACCGGCTGCGCCCACCGTCGAGCCGGCGCCGCGCGCGTCGCGCCGCGCGAGACCCGCGATCCTCGCCGGATCGGTCGGGGGCGCGGCGGTCGCGATCGTGATCGTGTTCGTCATGTCGCGAGGTGGCGAGACGAAACCCGAGGTCCCGATCGCGAACCATCAGCCGGACGCGGCGAAGCTCGAGCAGCCCGACGCTCCCGTGGCCCCACCGACGCCCGAGGGCATGATCCGGATCGAAGGCGCGAGCTTCGAGATGGGAAGCACGAAGGAGGAGATCGACGACGCGCTCGCATGGTGCGGGCGGCTCGCCGGCGAGGCGTGTCCGCGCGAGCTCTACGAGCGCGAGCTCCCGCGCCACTCGGTCACCGTCGCTTCGTTCGCCGTCGATCGCACCGAGGTCACCAACGCGGCGTTCGCGGCGGCGCTCGCCAGCGCGGGTGCCGAGCTGCACGACAAGCGCTTCGTCCGGATCCAGGGCGTCCGGATCGCCGACCTCCACGCGGCGCACGCCGGCGTACGCCGCACCGAGACCGGGTTCGTCGTGGGTGACGGGATGAAGGACCTGCCGGTGGTCCAGGTCACCTGGGAAGGCGCCGACTGGTACTGCCGCAGCGTGGGCAAGCGGTTGCCCACCGAGGCCGAATGGGAGCTCGCGAGCCGCGGCGCCGAGCGCCGGGCGTTTCCGTGGGGCGCCGACCGCGACGTGGCGTGCGAGCAGGTGATCTATGGTCGCGGCAAGGGCCAGCCGTGCGCGAGCGCTGGAGATCGTCCGGCGATCGTCGCGTCGGCGGCGCGCGACCGCACGCCGGAGGGCGTGCACGATCTCGCCGGGAACGTCGGCGAGTGGGTCGCCGATCGCTTCGCCACCTACGATCCGGCGTGCACGGGCGGCTGCGTGGTGACGGAGCGCGCCGGCGCGGCCGTGCGGCGTGTGGCGCGGGGCGGCTACTTCGATGGGCTCGCCGAGTCGCTGCGCAATTCGGGCCGCAGCCGCTTCGATCACGATGCGGTCAACCTCAACGTCGGCGTGCGCTGCGCCAAGGGGATCCAGTGAACACGAGATCGATCACGATGTTGGCGTCCGCGCACCTGATCTGCGCGTGCGGATCACCTCCCGTCCCCGAACCGAAGACCGCCGTCGCGACGAACGCTACCGAGGCCCCGGTCTCCTTGACGTTCAAGATGTTCGCCGTGGAGGGAACCGGTCAGCGAGTGGTCGCCAGCGGAGAGACCCTTCGCTCCGGCGATCGGCTCACGATGGAGATCACCGTCGATCGCCCCGCGTTCGGTTACGTGTTGCAGTTCTTTCCCGATGGCTCGGCGGCCGTGTTGTTTCCGCAGGGCAACGAGGACAACCGCCTCACCAGCACCGCGCGCCTGCCGCGGACGGGCTGGTTCGAGCTCGATGAAGTCATCGGCACGGAGACCGTGTACGTCGTCGCGTCGACGCGACCACTCGCCGAGGTCGATGCCTCCGTGCTCGCGGTGGTCGACCACGTCCGGACGACGAATTCGCCACCCGCCGCGGACGACGTGGCCGCCGCGACGGGCTCGGCGAGCACGCCGGCCCTCGGAAGCGCGGCGGTCGCCGACCAGCCGAGCGGCGCAGGCAGTGCGATCACCGCAACGGGCCCGGTGGTTGGCAAGCACGGCGGCGCGGGCGGTCCGCTCCTCGCGACCAAGAAGCCGGGCGCCGGCGGTGCCCCTGCACCCGGTCGTGCCAGCTTGCGGACGCGTGGCCTCGTTCGCGTCGAGGACAGCGCGCAGGTGATCGCCCGCACCGATGCCGATGGCCTCGCGATCTTTCACGTCAGCTTCCAGCACGCCGCGCGGAATTGACCAAAGTCTCGCGAGGCCGTGCGCCGAGCGAGCGAGAATCCGGACAATTGACCAAAGTCTCGCGAGGCCGTGCGCCGAGCGAGCGAGAATCCGGACAATTGACCAAAGT